>Ga0082335_1001619_pt1 | contig 46243 bp, 39 predicted proteins | sample Subgrocontami58m_FD_72375 | JGI IMG/M metagenome (GOLD analysis project Ga0082335, IMG submission 72375) | Subsurface groundwater microbial communities from S. Glens Falls, New York, USA - GMW37 contaminated, 5.8 m (SPADES assembly) (version 2) ...
TCCCCTCTCTCGTCGTCTCTTCGCCGTTCCCCCCGTTCCCCCCCCCTCCCCCGCCGTTCTCTGCCGTTCTCCGCCGTTCTCCGCCGTCCTCCGCCGTTCTCCGCCGTTCTCCGCCGTTCTCCGCCGTCCTCTAGAACAACCCAGCGATTGTCCCATCCGCCGCGACAGACATCCGCTCCGCGGCCGGCTCCTTCGGCAACCCAGGCATCGTCATGATGTCGCCGCACTGCGCGACGACGAATCCAGCGCCGGCCGCGGGGTAGACCTCGTTGACCGTCATGCGGAAGCCCGTCGGGCGGCCGAGCTTGGTGGCGTCGTCGGTGAGCGAGTACTGCGTCTTGGCGATGCAGATCGGCGTGCGGCCGAGTCCGTTGGCTTCGAGGTACTCGATGGCCTTCTCGGCCTTGGACGAGTAGTCGGCGCCGTCACCGCCGTAGACCTTGGTGATGATCTCGTGGATCTTGGTCTTGATCGGCTTCTCGCTGTCGTAGATGGGCGCAAACTTCGCCTTCCCTTCGGACAGCACCTCGAGCACGGTGCGCGCCAGCTCCTCGCCGCCGGCACCGCCGCGCGCGAAGACCTCGTTCATCTCGACGCGCACCTTGGCGCGACGCGCGCAGTCCATCACCATCTCCAGCTCGGCGTCCGTGTCGGTCGCGAAGCGGTTCATGGCCACCACCACCGGCAGGCCGTACTGCTGCATGTTCGCGATGTGGTGCTCGAGGTTGGGCAACCCCTTCGCGAGCGCCTTGAGGTCTTCCTTGGCGAGATCCTTCTTGTTCGCGCCGCCGTTCATCTTGAGCGCGCGGATGGTGGCCACGACCACGGCCACTTCGGGGTTCAGTCCGCCAAAGCGGCACTTGATGTCGAGGAACTTCTCGGCGCCGAGGTCCGACCCGAACCCGGCTTCCGTGACCACCACGTCGCCTAGCGCCAGCGCGGCGCGCGTGGCGAGGATCGAGTTGCAGCCGTGGGCGATGTTGCCGAACGGACCGGCATGCACGAAGGCGGGACCGCCCTCCAGCGTCTGTACGAGGTTCGGACGAATCGCGTCCTTGAGCAGCAGCGCCATCGCGCCCGGCGCCTTGAGCTCGCGCGCCCGCACGGGATACCGGCTGGGCCCGCCGGTGCTGCCGACGATAATGTCGCCTAGCCGGCGCTCGAGATCGGCCGGGCTCGTGGCGAGCGCGACGATCGCCATGATTTCGCTCGCCGGAATGATGACGAACTTCTCCTCGCGCGGCACGCCTTCCATGGGACCGCCGAGGCCGATGATGCACTTGCGGAGCGCACGGTCGTTCATGTCAATCGTGCGCGGCCAGGTGATGCGGCGATGATCGATGCCCAGCACGTTGCCCTGCTGGAGATGATTGTCGAGCATCGCGCTGAGCAGGCCGTGCGCGCTGCTGATGGCGTGGAAGTCGCCGGTGAAGTGGAGGTTGATGTCGTCCATCGGCAGCACTTGCGAGTAGCCGCCGCCGGCGGCGCCTCCCTTCACGCCGAACACCGGACCGAGCGACGGTTCGCGGATGGCGAGCACGGCGTTGGTGCCGATGCGGCGCAGCGCCTGCGCGAGCCCCACCGCCGTGGTGGTCTTCCCCTCACCCGCCGCCGTCGGGTTGATGGCGGTGACGAGCACGAGCCGTCCTTTCGACGGACGCTGCGTGATCTCGAGGTTGATCTTGGCCTTGTACTTGCCGTAGAGGTCGAGGTCGTCCTCGCTCAGTCCGAGGTCGGCCGCGACGTCGCGAATGTGGCGGAGTTTCGCGCGCTGCGCGATTTCGATGTCGGTCGGGACGACAATATGCGGATCGTGGGGCATGGGAGTGGCGGAAGGAGGATTGGGTGGTGCGACTGGGTACGGCGAACGGCGGACAGAGGACGGAGGACGGAGGACGGAGGACGGAGGACGGAGGACGGAGGACGACAGTACTACATCACTGGGGCAAACTGAAACACCTTCTGGCATTCTCCGTGACTACGGCGCCGAGTCGCTCGGCGCTGAGGCCGCGGGCCGCGGCGAGCCTGGTCACGGTCTGGATGACGTACGACGGTTCGTTGCGCTTGCCGCGGTACGGCATGGGGGCGAGATACGGGGCGTCCGACTCGACGAGGAGCCGGTCGGCGCTCGGGAGGCGAAGGAGGGCGTCGTCGTTCCACTTCTTGAACGTGATCACGCCCGAGAACGACACGTACCATCCGGCCTCGATGGCTGTCTCGGCGAGGGCGAGGGGGCCGGTGAAACAGTGCATGATGCCGATCACTCCGTTGGCGCCGGCTTCGCGCACCATCGCCGCGGTGTCGTCGGCCGCCTCGCGGCTGTGCACCACCACCGGGAGATGGCACTCCGACGCCAGCGCGAGCTGCGCGGCGAAGGCGCGGCGCTGCTGGTCGCGCGGCGAGTGATCGTAGTGGTAATCGAGCCCGCACTCGCCGAGGGCCACCGCCCCCTGCGCCACTTCGGCGCGCAACGCGTCCATGTCGCGCAGCGGGTCGAACGACGCGGCGTCGTGTGGATGCACGCCCGCGGTGTGGAAGACATAACCGCGGTGCCGCTGGGCGACGGCGCGGGCGCGCACCGCCATGTCGGGCGACTCGCCGATGCAGACGAGCGCCACGGCTCCCGCCGCACGCGCGCGTTCAACCGCCTCGTCGCGATCGGCGTCGAATGCCGGATCGGCGAGATGACAGTGCGAGTCTATGAACGCCGTCACGGCGAGTGGTGCGAGTCGAGGAACGCCGCCATGTGGTGTGAATCTAGAAGCGGTACCGCACGTGTGCCCACCCCGTTCTCGGCTCCCTCACAGCGGCGTCAGGGCGAGTCCGACACGCGCAACAGCAAAGGGCGCCCCGCTGCCGGGACGCCCTTGCCGTGACCGCCGCTGTCGCGCGCCTGCTACGGCTTGGGACGCGTCGTGCCGCGCGCCTCGTTGGCGCGCGGGTACTTGTTCTCCACCCACATCAGGATCGGCGACGCCACGTAGACGGAGCTGAACGTGCCGGTGAAGATGCCGAACGACATCACCCAGGCAAACGGGCGAATCACCTCGCCGGCGAGCAGGAGCAGCGAGATGGTGGCGGCCAGTGTGGTGGCGTGCGTCAGGATCGAGCGCGGCAGCGTCTCGTTGACCGACAGGTTGAGCAGGTCGTAGAACGGCATCTTGCGATTCTTGTGCAGGTTCTCGCGCACGCGGTCGAAGATGATGATGGTGTCGTTCAGCGAGTAACCGATCACGGTGAGGATCGCCGCGATGACGGTGAGCGAAATCTCGAGGTGGAGCAGCTTGATGAACGCGATGGTGGTCAGGATGTCGTGCGCGGTGGCGAGCACCGCCGACAGACCGAAGCGCCACTCGAAGCGCCAGGCCAGGTAGGCCAGCGTCACCGCGAACGAGATGAGGATGGCGTAGACGGCGCCGCGGGCCAGCTCGGCGCCGACGCGCGGCCCCACCGACTCGACGCGGCCCACCTTGAACGCCCCCTCGCCATAGGCCGCCCTGAGCGCCGCCTCGATCTGGGTCGCGACCTTCTCGGCGCCCGCCGCCTGCGCCGCCACCTGCTCGGGCTCCTGGGCGCGGATGGTGAAGTCGCGGCTGGAGCCGAACGTCGTGATCTCGGCGCCCCGGATGCCGGCGGCGTCGAGCGTGGAGCGCAGCTTGGACACGTCGGGCGCCGTGGTGAACTCCAGCTGCATCAGCGTGCCGCCGGTGAACTCGATGGAGAGGGGGAACCCGCCCTTGAACAGGGCGGAGCCGATGCCGACGAAGATGAACGCGACGGTCAAGACGGCGGCGGTGCGCCAGTACTTGATGAAGTCGATGTTGGTGCCGTGAAGGATGCGCAGCATCAGATGCTCAGCGACTCGACGCCGCGGTTGCGGTTGAGCCAGACAAGGTAGAAGGTGCGGACCGAGAAGACGCAGGCCACGAGCGTGGCTGCGAGACCCGCGAGGAGCGTCACCGCGAAGCCCTTCACGGGGCCGGTGCCGTACTGGTAGAGCACCAGCGCCGTGAGCGCGGTGGATACGTTGGTGTCAATGATCGCCGTCATCGCGTGCTTGAAGCCCTCGTCGATGGCCGTGCGCACACTCTTGCCGTGGTCGAGCTCCTCACGAATGCGCTCGAAGATCAGCACGTTGGCGTCCACCGCGATGCCGATGCCGAGCACGAAGCCGGCAAGGCCCGGCAGGGTGAGCGTGGCGCCGAATCCGGCGAGCACCGCGAGCGTATAGAGGACGTAGAGCACGAGGCCCGCCACCGCCATCACGCCGGAACCGCGGTAGTAGACCAGCATGATGAGCACCACCGCCACGATGGCGACGACGCCGGCCCGAATGCTCTTGTCGATGGAGTCCTGTCCAAGCGAGGCACCGATGGTGCGGCGGTCGGCGACGATGAGCGGCACCGGCAGCGCGCCGGCGCGCAGCACCAGCGCCAGATCCTGCGCGGCCTGCAACCCGGAGCCGCCCATCGTGATCTGGCCGCGCGTGCCGATGGCGCTCTGGATGACCGGCGCCGACATCACGCGGTCGTCGAGCACGATGGCCATGTAGTCGCGCACGTGCTTGCCGGTCTCGCTCTTGAAGCGGCGGCCGCCCTCGTTGTTCAACTGGAACTCGACGATCGTTCCTTCGCCGGGCACGGTGTTCGGCTTGGCGTCGGTGAGGTAGTCACCCGTGATGATCGGGCGCGCGTCGAGGACGTAGAGTCCGCGATAGGCGACGTTGCCGGCCATGATGGTGTCGGCGCCCCACTTGATCTGCTTGCCCGGCGGGATCGCCGCCTGGATGTCAGGGTGCTGCAGGTAGGCGTCAATCTCGTCGCGATCAGACTCGGCGACCATGAACATGCCCGGATCGCTGCCCGGCGCCTTGCCCACCTTCGTGGCAAATGGGCCGTTCGAGCTCTTGATGCTGTCGGCAGCACTGCTGTCGCCTGCCGCCTTCTTGCCCGTGTCGCCCGCGGCGAAGAGGTTGGGGAGCGCCGGCTTGGCCGCACCCTTGCCCGAGTCGGACTTGGCCGCCGCCACGATCCCCTTGTCCCTCAGGATGCCGTCAAAGCGCGCGACGTTCCGCTCGAACGCCTGCGTCTTGTCGGTGATCTGGAACTGCAGCCACGCCGCCTTCTGGACTACGGCCGTGGCGCGGTCGGGGTCGTCAATGCCGGGGAGTTCGACGGCGATGCGATCGTTGCCGATCTTCTGCACCACCGGCTCGGCCACGCCGAACTCGTCAATGCGCGAACGCACGACGGTAAGGGCGCGGTCAAGCGCTTCCGACTTGTTGGCAACCGCGCCCTTGGACTCGTCGATCTCGAGCGTCAGGTGCATGCCGCCCACCAGGTCGAGGCCGCGCTTGAGTGGGACGCGCTGAATGGTATCGAAGACGAAGACGCCGTCGCGCTTGACGCGCTCGACGACCGTACGCGGATAGAGCGCCCACACCGAAGCGAGGACGAGCAGTACGATGGTGAGCAGCCGGTACTTCAGGTTGGTCATTGCCCGGTGCTGGCAGAGGGTTTATCCGAAACCTTGTAGAGTAGTCCGCGGACAGGGTCTAGTCAATCATCTTGCGTACTGACAACGAGTTGCCTCAGGCATCAAACAGCGCCTGACGCGCCGCCGCCTCGTCGAGCGCCAACTGCTCAACCAAAGCGGGGGCCCCACTGAACTTTCGGGTCTCACGGAGGCGCCGAATGAGGTCCACGCGCACGCGTCGGCCGTACAGGTCGGGCGCGGTATCGAAGAGGTGGGTCTCCAACGTGCGCGTCTCGTCACCAAAGGTGGGGCGGCCGCCGAGGTTCATCATTCCGCCAAAGGTCCCCTCGGGAGTGCAGACGCGCACCGCATAGACGCCGTCGGGCGGCAGCAGTTTCCGCGCCGGGGGCATTGAGAGGTTGATGGTGCGGAAGCCGAGCGTCCGCCCCCGCCCCACGCCTTCGGTGACGACGCCGGAGATCCCGTAGTGGCGGCCCAGCCCCCCCTCAGCCCGCTCCAGGTCGCCGCCGGCAATGGCGCGCCGAATGGACGTGGACGAGACCGGGCGGCCGTCCGGACCCATCACCGGTGGCACGACCTCCACGCCGAAGCCGCGCGCGGCGCCCAGCTCCTGCAGCACCGACGCGTCGCCCGAGCGCCCGCGGCCGAAGCCGTGGTCGTAACCGATGAGCAACTCGCGCATGCCGAAGCGTTCGCGGAGCACGGCGTCCACAAAGGTCGGCGCGTCGTACTGCGCCAGCGCCGGCGTGAACGGGAGGATGGCCAGGTAGTCGAGCCTGCTCTCGGCGAGCACCTCGAGCTTCTCGTCGCCCACGGTGAGCAGGTGCGGCGCCGCGGCCGGGTTCACCACCTCCAGCGGGTGCGGCTCGAACGTGACGAGCACACTCGGCAGGCCGGTGGCTTCGGAGCGGGCCGCGAGGCGCTCAAGCACGAGGCGATGACCGACGTGCACGCCGTCAAACGTGCCGACGGTGAGCACCGTTCCCTCGACGTTCGGGGGAAGCCCCGATTCGACGTGCCAGTCGATGAGTTCAGACATCGCGCATGACCACGCGGGGCTGCCAGCGGGCGCCGCGTTCTGAGTCGCGGCGTTCGGCAAATGCCACTAAGGAGAGAACGGCGGAGGAGGGCGGAGGACGGCGGAGAACGGCAGAGGACGGCGGAGGACGGCGGAGGACGGCGGAGGACGGCGGAGGAGGGCGGAGGACGGCAGCGTCCGAGGCGTCCGCTGGGCTGCTCGCACTGATCAGTGCGGCGAAGGGGCCCTCCACCTTCGCTTCCACGTCGATGCCGCGCACCACGTGCGCGACTTCCTCGTCCGACAGCAGCTGGAATGGGTAGCCTTCGAGCGCATCGATCGCCGGCGCGATGGTAATCGGATCGCCATCGCGCAGGCGCTCGAGCGGCACGGAGTGCGCCAGCGTGAAGACGCCGGCTCGGGTGCGCCGCAGGGCGACGAGGTGCGCGGCGGAGCCGGCGGCGCGCGCGAGGTCGCGCGCGAGCGAACGCACGTACGTGCCGCCGCCGCACGCGACGCGCATGCGGCACGACGCCACCGCGTCGTCGCCGCCGGTAAAGTCGGAGAGCACGATGGACTCGACGCGCACGCGCGACGGCGTCAGCTCCACCGCGCGCCCTTCACGGGCGAGTTCATACGAGCGGCGCCCGTCTACGCGCTTGGCCGAGTAGGCGGGCGGCACCTGGTCAATCTCGCCCGTCCATGACGGCACGGCGGCCTCCAGCGCGACGCGCGACGGCAGCGGCGCCTCGCGGGTCACCTGTCCCTCGAGGTCCTCGGTGTCGGTCTCGGCGCCAAAGCGCACCGTGGCCTCGTACACCTTGGGCTCGTCGTGCAGCCAGCGCAGCAGCCGCGTGGCGCGGCCGACGAGAAGGACGAGCAGGCCGGTGGCGAAGGGGTCGAGCGTGCCGCCGTGGCCGATGCGCTTCTCGCCAAGGGCGCGGCGCGCGGCGTTGACGACGTCGTGCGACGTCACGCCGGCCGGCTTGTCCACCAGCAGCAGGCCGTCAGGCGTCGGACGCGGGGCCATCGCCGGGTGGATCCGACGGGCGCACGGAGGCGAGGAGCGTCTCGATGCGCGCCGCGCGCGCCACGCTCTCGTCGAACTTGAAGACGATCTCGGGGGCAATGCGCAGTCGCAGGGCACGCCCCACGCGAGCGCGCAGGTGGCCGGCGGTGCTCTCCAGTCCCTCGAGGGCGGCGGCGCGTTCGGCGTCGCTCGCCATGATGGAGACGAAGACGGTGGCATGCCCGAGGTCGCGCGTGACCTCGACGGCGGTGACGGTAATGAGCACCGCCCGCACGCGCGGGTCGCGGACGTCCTCCGCGAGGAAGGTCGCGACCTCCATCCGAATGCCTTCCGCCACCCGGTCGGGGCGGCGCGTGTCACGCGGCGGCATCAGTCTCTCCCCTGCGCGCTCAGCCGGCGTGTGCCGGCTGCAGCGTGCGCGCCACGCTGTCCATCCGATAGCACTCGAGCACGTCGCCGACCTTCACGTCGTTGAAGTTCTCGACGCCGATGCCGCACTCGAAGCCTTCCTTCACTTCCTTCACGTCGTCCTTGAAGCGGCGCAGCGACGCGATGGTGCCGCTGTAGACCTCCACGCCGTTGCGGATGACGCGCACCTTGCCGGCGCGCGTGACCAGCCCCGAGCGCACCGAGCAGCCGGCGATGACGCCGACCTTCGACACCTTGAAGACCTCGCGCACCTCGGCCTCGCCGAGCACCGTTTCCTTCTCCTCGGGACGCAGCAGGCCTTCGAGCGCGGCCTTCACGTCGGCGACGGCTTCGTAGATGATCTTGTAGAGCTTGATGTCCACGCCCTCGCGCTCCGCACTCTGGCGCGCCTTGTTGTCGGGGCGGACGTGGAAGCCGATGATGATGGCCCCCGACGCCTTGGCGAGGAGGATGTCGCTCTCGGTGATGGCGCCCACACTGCGCTGCACCACCTCGACCTGCACTTCCTCGTTGGAGAGCTGCTGCAGGGCGTCGGCGAGCGCTTCCGCCGGGCCGCCCTGGTCGGCCTTGATGAGGAGCTTGAGCGAACGCTTCTCGCCCGCCCCCGACTGCGACATGAAGTCCTCGAGCGACACCGCACCCTTGGCGGTGCGGCGGCTCTTGGCCTCGCGGTCGAGCCGTTCGCGGCGCTGGGCGATCTCGCGCGCCTCGGACGCGTCGGCGACGGCGATGAACTGATCGCCGGCCATCGGCACGCCGGTGAGGCCGAGCACCTGCACCGGGATGGCGGGCCCGGCTTCCTTGACGGCCTTGCCGCGCTCGTCGAGGAGGGCGCGCACGCGTCCCGAGTAAAGGCCGCAGATGAAGTCATCGCCGACCTTCAGCGTGCCATTCTGCACGAGCACGGTGGCCACCGGCCCCTTGCCGGCGTCGAGCTGCGCCTCGACCACGGTGCCCGTGGCCTTGCGGTTCGGGTTGGCCTTGAGGTCGAGGATCTCCGCCTGCAGGAGCAGCTGCTCGAGCAAGGCGGGAACACCCGTGCCCTTCTTGGCCGAAACTTCGGTGTGCAGCGTCTGGCCGCCGAACTCCTCGAGCACGACGCTGTGGTTGAGCAGTTCCTGCTTGACCTTGAGCGCGTTGGCCGCGGGGAGGTCGATCTTGTTGATGGCGACGATCATCGGCACGCCGGCGTTCCGGGCGTGCGAGATGGCCTCGATGGTCTGTGGCATCACCGAGTCGTCGGCGGCGACGACGAGGACCACGATGTCCGTGACCTGGGCGCCGCGGGCACGCATGGCGGTGAACGCCTGGTGGCCCGGGGTGTCGAGGAAGGTGATGTGCTTGCCGTTCGGCAGCGCCACGTTGTACGCGCCGATGTGCTGCGTGATGCCGCCGGCCTCGCCGGCGACGACGTTGGCCTTGCGGATGTAGTCGAGCAGCGACGTCTTGCCGTGGTCGACGTGGCCCATGATGGTGACGACGGGCGGGCGGAACATGAGCTGTTCCGGCGTGTCCTCGACCTTGGCCTCGGTGGGGGCGGCCGCGTACTCCGCCTCACGCACGGCGATGAAGCCGAACTCACCCGCGATCAGCTCGATCTGGTCGAAGTCCATGCGCTGGTTGATGGTGACCATCAACCCGAGGTGCTTGAACGCGAACGAGACGATCTGCGTGGCGGGAATCTTGAGGATGTCCGCCAGCTCGCTGACCGTGATGAACTCGTTGACGTGGACCGTCTTTTTTTCCTGCTCGGCGACGGCGGCGCGGATGGCCTCGAGCTCCTCGCGTCCCGAATCATCGCGGCGCCGCTTGCCCGGCGCGCCGCGCATTTCCTTCATCGTGCGCGAGATGTTCGACGACACGGCTTCCTGATCGACCTGCCCGCGCTTGCCCTTCTTGCGGCGCGGACCGCTGGACGGCGTCTGCGGCGCGGTGGAAGGGCCGGTGCCACGGCCGCGGTCCTCGCGACGACCGCCGCTGAGGCCGCCGCCGGGGGCGGCGGAGGCGATGGGACGCGGCGCGTTCGGTCCGCGGCCACCAGCGGGCGCCGGACGACCGCGCGGTGCACCCGGCACGACGGGACGAGGACGCGGACGATCAGCGGCAGATGCGCCGCCCGATGGCACGGACGGCGGTGCCGGGGGCGTGAGCGGGCGCGCCGCGCGCGGGGGCATGGGCAGTGGCGTCGGTGCCTTGGGCGCAGCGGGAGCTGGTGAGGCGGCCGCGGTAGTCGGCGCCGCTGGCGTCACCGGCAGTTCAGCGGCCTTTGCGACGGGAGCGGATGGCGCCGGCTCGGCGACGGGCGACGGCGGCGTCTCGACGGGAGCGGGGGTCCTGGCGGATTCGGCCGCCGCGGCAGGTGCCGCGTCGCGCTCGGCGACAGCGGCGGCGGGCGACGGCGCTTCCACCGCCGGCGCTTCGACGACGACCGGCTCGGCGGCGGGCTCGGGCACGGGCGGCGCCGCACGACGGCGACGCACCTTGTGCGCTTCGACCGGCTCCGGCGCGGGGGCCGGCTCCTCGGCCTTCTTCTTGGCGCGCGGCTTCGCGGCGGGCTTCTTCTCCTCCGCGTCGGGCTTCGCTTCGGCGGCGGCACTGCCCCGCCGCCGGCTCTTGGCCGCCGATGCCGGCGTCTCCGCCGACTTCTGGGCACGCACGCGCTTCTCGCGTTCCCACCGGGCACGCGCGCGCGAAATCTGGTCGTCCGTCAAGGGCGTCAGGTGGCTGCGCACAACGACATCCATCGAGCGAAGCATGGACAACACTTCGTCGCTCGAGATGCCGAATTCGGCCGCCAGGTCACTCACCCGAAGCTTCGTCAAACCGCCTCCCTCGTGCTGCTACTCGCCCGCAGGGCGGAGCGCCCCGCGAATTCCTTTCGCCAACTGTGCGTCAACGATGCCAATCACCGCCGTCGCTTCCCTGCCCGCCACGCCGCCCAGCTCGGACGCCGTGAACCCATCCACGGTGAGAATGCCCTTCGCGGTCAGCATCGGAACAATCTTGTCCCGGCTGTGACGCGACACATCCTCAGCCACCAACGCGACCCGCAGCGCCCCACTCTGTGCCGCGGCCCGCACCTGATCCACGCCCACCACCGCGTTGCGCGCGCGCACCCCAAGGCCAGCCAGGCCAAGCAGTCGGCGACGCAGCGCGGCGTCCATCAAATCGTCCTGCTCACGCCGGCTCCGGCTCGGCCGTGCCGCCGTCTTCGGCGGCCGCTTCGCCGCTGTTGTCGTCGGTGGTGAGCTCGTTGATCAGCGCGATGATGCGATCGGCCTCTTCCGGGGCGATGCCCGGCAAGCGCAGGAAGTCATCGCGCTCGAGGTCGAGAATGTCGTTCAGCGTGCGGAAGCCGCCGGCCTCGAGCACCGCGACCGTCGCGGGCGGCAGGCCCTCGATGGCGGAGAGGTGCACGTCGGCGGCCGCGTCGTCCTCGGGGAGCGGCTGGAAGAGCGGCATGTCCCCGCCGCGCTCGAGCCACTCGCGGCTGGAATACAGGTCGATCTTCCATCCGGTGATCTCGGAGGCGAGACGCACGTTCTGCCCGTTGCGGCCGATGGCCAGCGAGAGCTGGTCCTCGTCCACGACGGCCTGGATGGTCTTGGTGGCGGCATCGCTGAAGACGCGCGCCACCTTGGCCGGCGCGAGCGCCAGCTTGGCGAAGCGCTCCGGATCGGGCGACCACGGCACGATGTCGATGCGCTCGCCGCCGAGCTCCTGCACGACGGCCTGCACGCGTGCGCCCTTGAGGCCGACGCAGGCGCCCACCGGATCGATGGCGTCGTCCTTGGAGACGACGGCGATCTTGGTGCGGCTGCCGCACTCGCGCGACGCGGCCTTGATCTCGACGATCCCCTGCTGGATCTCGGGGACCTCGAGCTTGAAGAGCGCCTGCACGAACATCGGGTCGGCGCGCGAGAGGACGAGGCGCGGCCCCTTGGGCGTCTCCTCGATCTTCTTGAGCACCGAGCGCAGCGGCTCACCCTGCTTGTAGTCCTCGCGGTGGTTCTGCTCGCGATACGGGATGATGGCTTCGGCTTCGCGGAACTTGTTGAGCATGACAACGATCTTGCCGCGCTCGATCTGCTGGATCTCGCCCGAGAGCAGGTCGCCGACGCGTCCGGAGAACTCGTCGCGGATCTTGGTGCGCTCGCCCTCGCGGACGCGCTGGATGATGCGCTGCTTGGCCGCCTGCACCGCCGACCGCCCGAACTCGGCGAACTCGACGGGCTCTTCCATGATGTCGCCGGGCTGGAACTCCGGATCCTCGAACCGCGCCTCTTCGAGCGCGATTTCCCGCGACGGGTCCTCGACCGTCTCGACGACGGTCTTCAGGAGGACGATGCGAATCTCGCCGCGGGCCTCATCGATGGAGATGTCGGCCTGGACATTGGGCCCGTGCTTCTTGGCCAGGGCGGCATGGATGCCGTCCGTGAGCAGGGCGTGCAGCTCCGCGCGGTCGATCTGCTTTGCGTTCGACAGCTCGCGGAACGCGGCAAGGATTTCAGCCGAACCAGACATCCAGACCTCGTTACGGTTTCCAGTGAAACACCAGGCGGGCCTCATCCACTTCGGCCAGCCCGAGCACGTGCTCAACTCCCTTGGCGTCGCGGAGGCGCAGGCGCGTTGCGCCGGCGTCGTCCTCGACTGCCACGATCTCCACTTCGACGCGGCCCCCAAGGGCCGCGCACTTCACGCTGGCCTTGCGTCCCGCGAAGCGACGCCAGTCGCCTTCGGTGCGCAGCGGCCGTTCCATTCCCGGTGACGAGACCTCGAGCACGTAGCGGTCGCCAAAGAGCGACGGATCCGCATCCAGTCGCTCCTCGATGGCCCGCGATGCCCCCGCGCAGTCGTCCACGGTGACCTTCTGCAGGTCACGTCGGTCGATGCGCACGTCGAGCAGCGGACGCTGGCGGGTGCCACCGACGCGCAATTCGACGAGGTCATAGCCCAACGAGTCAAGTGCAGCAATGACAATGGGTTCCAGCGTTTGCTTCACTTGAATTCGATCCCAAAAGAAGACAAAAAAATGTGGGGGGCGACCCCACATTCCCAAGGCGGTCGCCAGCCCCGCCCAGCCTGTGAACTATAGAGGAGAACGAGGCCAGCGTCAAGAGAGACAACAGAGAAACAACAGAGAGAAAACAGAGAGACAACAGTACACCCGCCGCAGGGGGCTCTGTTGTCTCTCTGTTGTTTCTCTGTTTTCTCTCTGTTGTCTCTCTACGCCGAGGGCGTTATGACTCCGACCTGTCGCCCCGTATCGCCGGCGCGGTGTGAGAAGTAGCGGTCATTATTGCACTTTGTGCAGTGCGGGCTGATCTCCACCTGCCTCACCCCCGCGATGCGGGCCTGGTCGGCGAGGAGCGCGCGCAGGTCTACGGTCGCAGGGGCGGCGACGGTGCGCCGCATCAGCTGGGCGTAGACCTCCGGCCCCACTTCGTAGCACGTGCCGCAGATGGCGGGGCCGAGGTGCACGACAAGATCGCGCGGCTGGCAGCCCATGGCGTTGAGCGTGCGAATGCCCGACTCCAGGATGCCGCCGGCGGTGGCGCGCCAGCCCGCGTGCAGGAGCGCCGACGCCCCCTTGGGATGCCCGATGAAGATGGGGACGCAGTCGGCGACGGTGACGACGAGCGTGGTGTCGTGATGCGCCGTGACGTGGCCATCGGCGGAATCGACGCGCAGCCAGCCGTCCCACCCGGGCGTGTGCGTCACGATCTTGACGCCATGCACCTGGTGCGCCGAGGCCAACCGTCCACCCGTGGAGCGCAGGAGGGCAAGCCAACGCTCATTCACCTCCCCCACCGGGGCGGCGTCGGTAAAGCCGTAGGTGCCGGCCTCACGCGTCGTGGTGAAGGCGCTCAGGCCGAGGACGGCGAACGACGCCACTCGTTCGCGCGGCGGCAGCGCGCCGCTCACGTGTGCTCCGCGACGCGCGCGCCGCTGCTCACTTGTCCTCGGGCACGCGGGTAATGCGCGCGCCGAGGGCGTTGAGTCGTTCGTCGATGCGCTCGTAGCCGCGATCAATCTGGCCGACGTTCTTGATGGTGCTCGTTCCCCGCGCGCAGAGCGCGGCGAGGAGCATCGCCATGCCGGCGCGAATGTCGGGACTCTCCACCGTGCCGGCGCGCAGCTCCGACGGACCGGCGACGAGGGCGCGGTGCGGATCGCAGAGCACGATGCGCGCCCCCATGGAGACGAGCTTGTCCACGAAGAACAGGCGCGACTCGAACATCTTCTCGTGCATCAGGATGAGCCCGTTGCACTGCGTGGCGGTGACGATGGCGATGGACATGACGTCGGCCGGGAAGGCCGGCCACGGCTGGTCCTCGAGCTTCGGCACGTGCCCGCCGATGTCATTCTGGATGACCATCGACTGCGCGGCGGGGATGATGAGGTCATCGCCTTCGGCTCGGCAGGTGATGCCGAGCCGCTCGAAGCCCATCAGGGTGGAGCGCAGATGACGCACGCCGGCGTTGGCGATGCGCAGTTCACTGCGGGTCACCGCCGCGAGGCCGATGAACGAGCCCACTTCGATGTGGTCGGGACCAATGGCGTGGGTGGCGCCGCCGAGCGTCGCGCCGCCATGGACGGTGAGCGTGTTCGTGCCGATCCCCTCGATGGCCGCGCCGAGGGCAACGAGGAATTCGCAGAGATCCTGCACGTGCGGCTCGCTCGCGGCGTTGCGCAGCACCGTCGTTCCCCGCGCCGCCGCCGCGGCCATCACGGCGTTCTCGGTGCCCGTGACACTGGGCTCGTCGAGGAAGACGTCGGCACCGGTGAGGCCCTTGGTCGTGAAGCGGATCTGGTCGGACAGGACGTGGTCGGCGCCGAGCTGCTGCAGCGCGAGGAAGTGCGTGTCGAGGCGCCGGCGGCCGATGACGTCGCCGCCCGGCGGCGACAGCGTGACCTCGCCGCAGCGCGCGAGGAGCGGTGCGGCGAGGAGGATGGAGCCGCGAATGCGGCTGCACATGGCGAGGTCGAGCGCGCGCGCCGAGACCGACTTCGCGTGCACCTGCAGCGTATTCGGGCCCGTCCACTTCGCGTCGGCGCCCGTCGTCGCGATGAGCTCGACGAGGATCTCGATGTCCTTGATGCGCGGCACGTTCTGCAGCGTCACCGGATGCTCGGTGAGGAGCGTCGCGGCGACGATGGGGAGGGCCGCGTTCTTGTTGCCGGAGGGGCGGATGGTGCCGCGCAGCGGGCGGCCACCGTCGACGAGGAATTTCATAGGGACAACTTACGCGTGATAGACAGTTTGCGGAATGCAACGGAGACTTAGGATTGGGAATCCGGAACGGGATTCAGGATTTCGATTGAGGACTTCGACTGGCGATTGATGGCTGGTCGCGACGAGTGAATCGTCAATCGCCCACAGTGATCGAGATCCGAAATCCCCATCCGGATTCCAGATCCTACGTCATCCGTTCACATGGCCCTTGCATTTGCGCCGCCGCCGCCGGATGCTACGACCATGACTCCCCTCCTCCAAATTGCCGCTGACACGCTCATCGTGCGGCAGGTGACGCCCGATCGCGCGGGGTTTGACCAGGTCGTCTTCGTCGCGGCGGGACTCGCACAGATCGTCACGCTCGTGGTCGTGGTGCTGCTCGCCGTCATTTTCTTCCGCATGTGGAAGGCGCAGCAGGCGATGCAGGAACAGCTGGGGCGCCTGACCTCCAAGATCGATCCGATGATCGCGAGCGCCACGGCCGCCGCGGAGAACGTGCGCGAGCTGACCGACGCCGTGAAGCAGGACGCAATGGCCGCCGCTGAGGCGCTGTCCAACGCCACCGAGCGCGTGCGCGACTCCGTGAGCGGCATCGCCGACCGCATTGACGACTTCGGCGACCTGCTCGGGCGCGTCACCGACAAGGCCGAAGCCGTGGCTGATGTGGCGGGCGCCGCGGTAAGCACGATCAAGGCCGGGTCGCGGCTCTTCAAGGGCGACGAACGCCCGCATCGGCATGGCGAACCGCGGCACCGCCGTGAGGAGCCGCGGCGCGACGCACCGCATCGCGAGGTGTCGCACCGCGACGCGCCCCGGCGTGATGAGCCCAGGCGAGAGGCGCCACGTCGCGACGAACCCCACCGCGACGCACCGCACCGTGACGCACCGCACCGCGACGCACCGCATCGCGACGCACCGCATCGCGAGGCGCCGGTGCGCCTCGATGAACGGCCGGTGCCCGCCGCCGCGGCGGCCGACGACGAGTTTGACGAGCCGATCCGCCTGACCGAAGAGGACGACGGGCACGAGTCGCCGTACGCCGAGGAAGGTGGAGGGGCCGGGGCGGACCGCGATGCGTCGCGACCGCCGCGGGCGAAGCGCCGCCGCAACCGGCGGCGGCGTGGAGGAGGAGGCGCTGGTGGCACAGGTGACACCGGGGGCACGGGTGGCGCGGGTGGACCTGCGGACGACCGGTCGCCGCCGCAATGACGCTGTGAGGGGCGACGACGCGGTAGAGCGAACGACGCCACGGCCCGCGCTCCCGTGGCGCGCGGCCGCCGTCGTGGCGGTGCTGCTCGCCCTGACTCCCGCCGTGGCGCACGCCTGGACACCGGGCACCCACATCCTGCTCGGCGAGGCGGTACTCCGCTCCGCCTTCCTGCTGCCGGTGCGCATCGCCGAACTGCTGCAGGCCTTTCCGTACGACTTCCTCTACGGGTCCATCGCCGCCGACACGAGCATCGCCAAGAAGTACGCCCGCTTCGGCCGGCACTGCCACCACTGGTACGTGGGACTCGAGATCCTCGACCGCGCCCGCGACGAAACGCTGCAGGCGTTCGCGTACGGCTACCTCGCCCACCTCGCGGCCGACGTCGTGGCCCACAACTGGTTCGTACCGCACCAGCTCGCGGTGACGTCGAGCACCAGCACCATCGGGCACTCGTACTGGGAAAGCCGGTTCGAGTCGCACCTCGGCGTGCGGCACAGCCGCCGCGCCCACGAGATCATCCTGCTCGACCATGCGCGCGCCGACGACCACCTCGACCGCATCCTGAGCCCGACGATCTTCAGCACGCACACGAACCGCCGGATCTTCCGCGGCATGGTGCGCGTGACCGACGCCGAGAGCTGGCAGCGCATCTTCGCGGTGATGGCGGAGCGCAGCCGCTGGGACCTCGAGGAGCGCGACGTGGGCGCATACCTCACGCGATCGTTCGACTACGTGGTGGACTTCCTGCGGCGGATGGACGGCAGCGAACCCTACGTGCACGATCCGTCGGGCGAGGAGCCGCTCCGCGCGGCGAAAGTGGTGCGGCGCGCCGCCCTGCGCCGCGGCGGCGACAGCGACGCGGCGCGCGAGGCGGCGCTGCGGCACTTCGGACTGCCGGTGACGTCGCTCGGCTTCACGGGGCAGCTGACGGCGCCGCTCTACACACCGGCGGCCTGAGCTTCGGTGTGGGCGCGCCGCACCGGCGGAGTCTGTTCGCTCAATTCTCGGGCCTGACTGGCGCGGTGTGGGCGCGCCGCACCGGCGGAGTCTGTTCGCTCAATTCTCGGGCCTGACTGGCGCGCTTCGCGCGCCTCTATTGGGCGCTCCAGTATTCGCAAACAGACTCCGCCGGCGCGGCGCGCGTCGGCATTCTTCCGGGGCCCCGCGAACGCCCCCGTCCGCTCCGCGCCACTCCGAGGACGCTGCGCGTTCCCTCAGCTCAGTCAGGCGCACGCCTAGAAGTGCGTCGCCGCCCGCGGCCACGGCGGCGCGAAGCGCTCGCCCCCCTCCCGTGGTCGCGGTGCGGGGTGTCCACTCCCGCGAATACTTGAGGGCCCATCGCGGCTCGCCGCGATGGGCCCGAAAATTGAGCGAGAGTGGACACCCCGCACCGCGACCCCAAAACCGCTAGTCGTCTTCGCGCTCGAGCCCAGCAAAGGCGACGACGAGACGCTTGCGACCGACCGCTTCGTCGTCGAACTCGATGGTGACCTTCGCGTCGCGCCCGTTCCCCGCGAGATCCAGAATCGTGCCGCTGCCAAACGCCTTGTGGCGCACCCGCGCGCCCTTCACGTAGATCGGCGCGACCTGCGATTCCTCGTCCGTCGGCGGCGCCCACGCGGTGGGGCGCGTCATCGGAGTCCCGGGGCGGCGCATCGCGGGCGTGGTGTACGCGAACGCGCTCGCGCTCCCGCGCAGCTTGGATGTCACCTGCGCGTCGTACAGCTCCGTGGGCACCGGCGAGATGAACGACGACATGATGCCGGGCAGCAGCTCGCCATTGCGCCGCCGCGACATGGCCCACGTGAGCGTGAGCTTGCGCTCGGCGCGCGTGATGGCGACGTAGAGCAGGCGGCGCTCCTCCTCAAGCATCTCGGGATCGTCGAACGCGCGCGCGAGCGGAAAGAGCCCGTCCTCGAGCCCGCTGACGAACACGACGGGATACTCGAGCCCCTTCGCGGTGTGCACGGTCATCAGGGTCACCGCATCCGCGTCGGCGCCGAGCTGGTCGGCGGCGGTGACGAGCATCGCCTTTTGCAGGAAATGGTCGAGCGGGCGGAGGCCGAGCTCACCGCCATCGTCCACGACGGTCTCGGCGGCGCCCTCGACCATCGCCCGCACGTTGTCGAGGCGATCGAGCCCCTCGGGTCCCTCGGCACGCAGCGCCTCGTCGTACCCCGTGGCCTGCAGGATCTCGATCAGCAATTGGTCCACGCTCGCATCGCCGGCGCTCGCGCGGAACCGGTCGGCGAGGCGCACGATGTCGAGCAGCGCCTGGCGCGTCGCCGGACGCACGCTGTCGAGTTCGCCGGCGCGGCGCGCCATGTCGAGCAGCGGAATACCGTGGCCGCGCGCCATCTCGGCCATCAACTCCACCGTCGCGTCACCGATGCCGCGCCGCGGCACGGTGATGGCGCGGCGGAAGGCCTCGTCGTCGGCCGGGTTGGCGGCGAGACGCAGCCACGCGAGGAGATCGCGCACTTCGCGACGATCATAGAAGCGCACCGCGCCGATCAGCCGGTACGGAATGCCCCGGCGCCGCAGCGACTCTTCGAGCGACCGGCTCTGCGCATTGGTGCGATAGAGCACCGCCATCTCCGACGGGCGTTCGCGCCGGTCCATGCGGCGGGCCTCGATGGCCTCGGCGATCGCGTCAGCCTCATCGCGGTCGTCGAACGCCTTGAGCACCGTCACCGGTTCGCCGGCGGGACGCGTGGCCCGCAGCGTCTTGCCGCGCCGCGCCGTGTTCTGCGCGATGACGACGTTGGCCATGGCGAGGATGCCGGGCGTCGAGCGGTAGTTCTCCTCGAGGCGCACGACGCGCGCACCGGGGTAGTCGCGCTCGAAGTCGAGGATGTTGCGCACGTCGGCGCCGCGCCATCCGTAGATGGACTGGTCGTCGTCGCCCACCACCGCGACGTTGCCTTGCGGGCCGGCGATGAGCCGCACGAACTCGTACTGCGCGTGGTTGGTGTCCTGATACTCGTCCACCAGCAGGTGCTCAAAGCGCGCCGCGTAGTGCGCGCGCAGGTCCGGGTGCTCGGTGAGGAGCTGCACGGGGAGCACGAGGAGGTCGTCGAAGCTCACCGCGTTCTGGGCGCGCAGGACGGGCTCGAGGGCGGCGTAGACAGGCGACACGGCCTTCGCCAGCGGCGTCATTGCCAGCCGCTCGTACTCCGCGGGCGTGACGAGCGCATTCTTGGCGTCGCTGATGGCGGCCACCACCGCCTTGGGCGCGAAGTCCTTGGGGGAGACCTTGGCGCGCTCCATGAGGCGGCGCACGACGGTGAGCGTGTCGTCCTCGTCGTAGATCGTGTACTCGGCGGTGCGCCCCACCCGGTCGGCGTGCAGGCGCAGCATGCGCGCCCCCAGCCCGTGGAACGTGCCGATCCACATGCCGCGCGGCTCGGCGCCCAGCAGGCGGGCGATGCGCTCACGCATCTCGCCCGCGGCCTTGTTGGTGAAGGTGACGGCCAGCACGCGATGCGGCGCGACGCCAAGCGCGTCCACGATGCGCGCCACGCGGGCAGTCAGCACGCGCGTCTTGCCCGACCCGGCGCCGGCGAGCACGAGCAGCGGCCCCGTGCCGTGTTCGACGGCGGCGCGCTGCGCGGCGTTGAGCGTCACCTCACCTGCGGGGCCCGGCAGCGTCATCCAGGAACGATCACGTCAAAGACCGCGCCGCGGTCGGACGCCACGAGCACGAGACGGCCGCCGTGCGACTCCTCGACGATGCGCCGCGCGAGGGGCAGCCCGATGCCCCAGCCGCGTTCCTTGGTGGTGAAGCCGGCGGCGAAGATCTTGCGCTTCAGTGCCTGCGGGATGCCCGGCCCGTCGTCGGCGATGCGAATGCGGGCGCCGCCACCGGCGGCGCGGTCCACGCGCACGGTGATGGTGCCGCCCCGCCCCGCCAGCGCGTCCACCGCGTTCTTGACCAGCGACTCCACCGCCCACTCGAGGAGGACGCGATCCACCGGCGCGACGAGCGGCCCGTCGCCGCGCTCGAACGCGATCGCGACGGTGTGGGCCAGCGTGGGAACGCGGGCGCGGAAGTAATCCACCACCGCTTCCGCCACGTCCGCAACATCGGTGGCCACGAGCTTGGGCGGGCGCCCGATGCGCTCGAAGCGGTGCGCCACGCGCTCCAGTCGCTCGACGTCGCCTTCCATGTGGCGCCGCGCCGACTCGGCCGCCGGATCGGCTTCGCGCTCGGACAGCAGTTCGAGCCACCCCTTCAGCGACGAGAGCGGCGTGCCCAGCTGGTGCGCGGCTTCACGCGCCATGCCCGCCCAGACGCGCTCGCGCTCGGCGCGGGCGCGCACGCCGAGCGCCATGATGCCCGCCACGATGAGGAGCGACATGATCGCCACCTGCAGGAGCGGGATCACCTTGAGTCCGCGCACGAGCGGCGTGTTGCCGAAGTGAATCTGGCCGATACCGGCCTCGACGACGGGGCGGTTCTGCCGGTCGAGTGTGGCGACCATCGCGCGGATCGCGGGGAAGCGCGGGTCCGCGGGAGAGACGAAGCCGGAGCCAAGATCCGGAATGTTGGCGAAGAAGCTGGGCCGGCCGTCGTCGTCCGTGACGATGACCGGCACGCCGAGCTCGACGATTTCCTTGGAGATGTCGAAGAGCGCGAGATTGGCCGCCGCCACCGACGTGGACGTGTCGACCATCGCGCCATACACCCGCGCGAACATGCGGCCGGTGCGCTCGGCTTCGCCGCGCAGCTCATCCACCACACGCTGCGCGTACCAGACGTACGACCCCAACAGCAGCAGGAGGCCGAGCGCAACAAGGATCACGGGCCCCCGGCGTCGCATGCGCTACCGGATGGTGTCGGCGCCCAGATACGGGCGCAGCGCCTCGGGCACCAGCACCGAACCGTCCGGCTGCTGATAGTGCTCGAGGAGGGCGGCAATCACGCGCGGGAAGGCCAGCGCCGATCCGTTCAGCGTGTACACGAACTGCGGCTTCTCGCCCGGCGCCGCGCGGAAGCGGATGTTCGCGCGCCGCGCCTGGAAGTCGGTGAAGACCGAGCACGACGAGACTTCGAGCCACTTCCCCACGCCGGGAGCGAAGACCTCGAGGTCGTAGGTCATGGCGCTGTTGAAGCCGGTGTCGCCGGCGGCCAGCAGGAGCACGCGGTACGGGAGCCCCAGCAACTGGAGCACACGCTCGGCGTGCCCGGTAAGCAGTTCGAGCTGCGCGGCGCCGTCCTCGGGGCGGCAGTAGCGCACCAGCTCCACCTTGTCGAACTCGTGCACGCGCAGAAGCCCGCGCGTGTCCTTGCCCGCGGCCCCCGCCTCGCGCCGGAAGCAGGGCGTGAACGCGCACATCGCCTTGGGAAGCTGCGACGCGTCGAGGATCTCCTCGCGATGCAGGTTGGTGACCGGCACCTCGGCGGTGGGGATCAGGAACCCTTCATCGCCGACGAGCGTGTACATGTCCTCGGCAAACTTGGGGAGCTGGCCCGTGCCGATCATCGACGCGCGATTCACGACGGCGGGCACCCACAGCTCTTCGTAGCCGTGCTCGCGCGTGTGCAGGTCGAGCATGAGGTTCATCAGGGCACGCACCAGGCGCGCGCCGGTACCACGAAAGACGATGAAGCCCGACCCCGAAATCTTGGCGCCGCGCGCGAGGTCGAGCAGGCCGAGGGCCTCGCCCACCTCCCAGTGCGGCTTCACGCCGTCGGCGGCGCGGGGCGTGCCGCACGTGCGCACCACGGCATTGTGCGTCTCGTCACCCGCCGGCACCTGCGGCAGCGTGACGTTCGGGATCTCGTACATCCCCTGCTGGATGGCCGCCTCGGTCTCGGCGAGCGTCGCCTCGAGGCGGGCGATCTCCTCGCCGAGCGCGCGGGTCTCCGCCTGCAGGGCGGTGGTGTCCTCGCCCGCCTTCTTCTTGCGACCGACTTCCTGGCTGGCCGCATTGCGCGCCGCCTTCTTCTCCTCGGCGGCCTGGATCGTCTGCCGGCGCTCGCGGTCGAGGGACTCGAGCCGCGCGATGACCGGCTCGAGTTGCTCCAGGGCGCCGCGGCGGCGCATGCCGTCGCGCAGCGCCGCCGCCTGTTCACGCACCATCCGGATGTCGTGCATGGCCTATTTTTCCGGAATGCCTTCGGCGAAGGACCTGAAGCCGCAGTTGGGGTTGATGACGCCCCGGCCAAAGATCAGCCCGCCCGTCCTGACCGAGTCCACCACGATCTTGGCGTACATGTCGGTGGACATCTGGTAGGCACAGCTGGCCGACGTCATGCGCACGCCGAGCACCTCGCCGGGGAGCAGCGTCACGGCCGAATCGAGCTGCCACCCCTTGGTGGGCGCCAGCAGGACCGATTCGTAGCTGCCGCTGATGCGCTGCAGCGCCACGGTGCGCGAACCGCTGATGGGCGTGCCGACGAGCTTCTGCGGGAGGATGACAACCTTCCCCAAGCCGTCGAAGTCGAAGGCGATGTCGAAGTTGAAGCTCCCGTCCACGCGCACCGGAGACCGACCGACGAGGTCGAGGGCGGCAGGCGCGTTGGCCGGCCCGGAGCCGGAGATGCCGTAGAGCGAGTAGACGAACGGCTCATTGCCGTACGACGCCTTCAGCTTGAACGGATCGTCGCAGGCCGACAGCGCAAGCGCGGCCACGGTCAGTGGGAACAGGCGCTGCGCCGCGCGACGGCCGCGGCCAAGGATCGATTTCAGTGTGTGCATGGGCTGTTTGTGAAAGTAGCGGCCGGGCGTCGGCAGGGGAAGCGAATTCGGCTTGACTTCGCTATGGTGGAGCGTACACTTCGGCAACCTTTTCTACTTCTACACCGGAGCGGGCGATGCCGACCATTCACGACCTCGTGGCAGCGATTCGGGATCGGGAGGGGGTGCAGGCCGCCGTCGTCCTGGGGCGCGACGGGCTGGTCATCGACGCCCAGGCCCTGCCGACGACCGACGCCGAGAACGTGGCGGCCCACGTCCCGCCGATCCTGCTGGCTGCCGAGGAACTGGGGCACGCCAGCCAGCAGGGGGCGCTCCAGACGGCGGTGCTCGAGCACGAGCGGGGCTACGCCATCGTGGCCTCGCTCTCGGCGGACGCCGTGCTGCTCGTGCTGGCGCTCCCCACCGTGAACCTCGCCCAGCTGCTGTACGAACTGCGGCGCAACCGCGCGAACATCGCGTCCCTCGTCTGAGCGGCGCCCCGGCATGACGTGCCACGTCCTCGTGGCCGACGACGAACCTCACATCGGCCGCATCGTCAAGACAAAGCTCGAGCAGGGTCCCTTCCAGGTGACGCTCGTCTTCGACGGGGTCGAGGCGCTCGATGCCCTCGCGGCGCACCCCGACATCCGGCTGGTCCTGCTCGACCTCATGATGCCCAACCTCTCCGGACTCGAAGTGCTGACGCGCATGCGGCAGGATCCGCGCTGGTCATCCCTGCCCTGCGTCATCCTGACGGCGGCCGGACAGGACCAGCGATACGACGAGGCGATGCGCCTCGGGGCGTCCGACTTCATCACCAAGCCGTTCAGCCCGAAGCGGCTGTATGCCCGTGTGGTGGAGCTGACGGGCGTCGATGACGGCGCCGAAACGCCGCCGGTGGCACCATGAGCAGCGCTGGGCGAGGCGTCGTGCGCAACCGTGCGGTGAGCAGCGCCGATCAAGGCGCCGGGGGCAGCAGCGCCGAAGGCGACGCGCCGACGTGGGTCGTGATTCTGGCCGGGGGCGTCGGGTCACGCTTCTGGCCGCTGAGCACGCCGGAGCGCCCCAAGCAGTTCCTTCCGCTGCTCAGCAACCAGTCGATGCTGCGCGACACGCTCGACCGGCTCGCCCCCGTGGCACCGGCCGACCGGACGCTGGTGCTGACCAACGCCGAGCTGGCGATGGGCGTGCGCGCGATCGCACCGGAACTCCCCTCGGACCATGTGCTCGCCGAGCCACGCCCGGCCGGCACGGCGGCGGCGCTCGCCTGGGCGGCCAGCCGCATCGCCAAGGCGGCAGGCCCCGACGCGATCATGGTCTCGGTGCATGCCGACTGGGCCATCGCCGACGTGGCCGGCTTTCGCGCCGCGCTTCAGCTCGCGGCCTCCGAAGCGGTGCGCACGCGCGGCCTCGTGACGGTGGGCATCGTGCCGACGCATGCCGACACCGGGCTTGGCTACATCGAGGTGGGCGAGCCCACCGAGGGAGCGGCGCGCCGCGTGGCGCGCTTCGCCGAGAAGCCGAAAGAGGAGCAGGCCGAGGCGCTCGTGAAGAACGGCGCGCTATGGAACTCAGGCATCTTCGCCTGGTCGGTCGGTGTTTTCCTCGAGGAACTCGCCGCGCACTGCCCGGCGGTGGCCGGGCCGTTGGCGGCCGCAGGCGATGACCCGGATGCGTTCTTCGCCGGCGTGAAGGAACCCATCGCCGTGGACGTCGGCGTGCTCGAGCGGAGCGCGAAGGTGTTCGTGCTGTCGGGGAGCTTCGGCTGGAACGACGTCGGCACATGGTCTGCGCTGCGCGGCGTGCGCGCGAGTGACGCCGATGGCAACGTGGCGCACGGGCGCGTGCAGCTGCGCGAATCGTCGGACAACGTGGTGTACGCGGCGGGCGCCAGCATCGTGCTGTACGGCGTGTCCGGCCTGGTGGTGGTGGAACACGACGGCGTGGTGCTGGTGACCACCGAGGAGAAGGCGCGCAACCTCAAGCCGCTGCTGGAATCGCTGCCGAGCGAACTCCGGGAACGCCGGTGAGGTTCTGCACGCTCGCCAGCGGGAGCAAGGCGAACGCCACGCTGGTGGAAGTCGGCAATACGCGAGTGCTCGTGGACTGCGGACTTGGCCCGCGCATCCTCGCCAAGCGGCTAGCCGACGCGGGCGTGGCGCCGCAGTCCATTGACGCGCTCGTCGTGACGCACGAGCACATCGACCATGTGAAGGGGATCGCGCAGGCGGTCGCCAAATGGCATTGGCCGGTCTACTCCACGCGGGGCACGCTGAACGGCATCCGCGACCTGCCGCCGCAACGCCAGCACGCACTCGCATACGGCAAGCGCCACGCGATCGGCGACTGCGAGATCGAGCTCGTGCGCGTGCCGCACGACGCCGCGCAGCCGGCGGCGGTGGTCATCACGGCGTCGCGGTCGGGGACGCGCATCGGCGTGGCCACCGACCTTGGCCACGTCCCCGACGACCTCGGCGCCGCGTTCGAGCGCCTCGACTTCCTCGTCTTCGAGAGCAATCACGACGAGGAGATGCTGCGCAACGGCCCGTATCCGCCGTTCCTGCAGCAGCGCATCGCCTGCGACACCGGGCACCTGAGCAACCGGCAGACCGGCGGGCTGCTGCAGCGCGTCGTGCACAAGGGGCTGCGGCACGTGCTGCTGGCGCACCTTAGTCAGCAAAACAACTTGCCAGCCGTCGCGCTGGGGGCGGCGAAGGACGCGTTGAGGAAAGTGTCGTTCAAGGGGACGATTGCGTGCGCGGCACAGGACGCGACGACGTTTCCGGGGTTGGGGCGGGGGCAGATGGAGCTTGGGCTCTGAAGGTGCAGGGTGCACGGTGGGGTGAACGGGCACGGGCACGGTGGGGTGCAGGGTCACGGTGGGGTGGACGGGCACGGGCACGGTGGGGTGCAGGGTGCGGGGGATAGTGACGGGGGCCGGGCTCCCGCCCGGCCCCATCGCCAATCGTAATCGTGAATCGGAATCCGGATTCCCGATCCGAGCTCCCAATCCTCAATCAGCTTTCACAGCCATTCCATGCTCATCCAGCCACCGCAGCATCTGCCTGATGCTTCCCGTGGCCAGCGCGATGCTCGTGTCGGCTGCGCCGTAGTAGACGTTCAGCGTATCGCCGTCGTCGCCCACCGTCACGCCACACGGGAATGCGACGTAGCCGACGTCGCCGACGCGTTCGTACGACGCCTCGGGACCGAAGACCCACATGTCGCCGCGGCGCAGCACGTGGTCGGGATGCTCGAGATCCAGCAGTGCGAGTCCCAGGCGGTACAGCGCGCCGGACGCGGTCTGTCGCACGCCGTGATAGATCATCAGCCAGCCACGCGGGGTCTCCACCAATTGCGGTGACAGCCCCACCTTGTTCGCGTCCCACCACGCCCCTTTGCGCGCCTGGAGCACGAGCTTGTGCCCACCCCAGTTGGTGAGGTCCGGCGAGTAGGAAATCCAGACATGCGCGCCCAAGTCGGTCATGGGCCGGTGCATCATCGCCCAGAGGCCGTCGATCTTGCGCGGCAGCATGGCGGCGTCCTTGTCATCGGGCTGCATCACGAGGCCCAGCCGTTCGAACGTCCGGAAGTCCTCGGTGAGCGCCAGCGCCACGCCGGGCCCGCCCTTGCTGAACGCCGTGTAGCACACGGCGTACTTCTTCAGGTCGGGGAGGAAGGTGATGCGCGCGTCCTCGATGCCCCACAGCTCCTCCGGATACGTGGACGGGTCAGGAACAAGCGTCGGCACCGCATCGATTGTCCATCCATCCACGCCATTCGCCGAGCGCGCCGCGCACAGGTGCGAATGGCCGCGCCGGTCCTCGACGCGGCAGAGGAGCAGCGTGGTGCCGTCGGCGAGCCGCGTGGCCCCCGGATTGAAGACGGTGTGCGCCGGATACGGCCAGTCGGCCGCCGACAGGATGGGATTGTTCTCGTGGCGGTGAAGCAGGACCTCGTACTGCTGTCGTGGCGACATCATTCCGTGGGTCGAAGGGGGACAGCGATCAGACGGACCGTGCGTCGGGCGTGGCGGGCGAGCCTCGGGACCGTGAGCGGCGGGCGGTCAAACGGATTCAGCGCGCGCGGCCGCGCGCATGTCGTTGAGCGCCATCAGGAAGCTCAGCGTCGACTCGGCGCCCTGGTTCTCATTCGTGCGCTCGGCGTGCAAGCCGTCGCGGCATCCGCCGCTCGAGACATCGTAGACGGGCTGCTGCAGATGGTTCTGGCCGAGGAACCAGTGAAAGGCCGCGTTGGCCTCGCTGGCCCATCGGACGTCGCCGGTGATGCGCAGCGCATCATGCGAGGCGGCGACCATGCCGCACGCTTCCACCGGCTGCTGGTCGAAGCGCGCGCGTTCCCCGCCCCGCACATAGAAGCCGTTGGATCCGATCGGCGAGAAGAAGCCGTCGGGCGTGTGCTGCAGCTTCGCCAGCCACTCGAGCGAACGCACGCCGGTGGCCACGAGGTCGGCGCGTCCCATCGCCTCGCCCGACAGCAGGAGCGCCTGCGGCAGCCGCGCGTTGCCGTACGTGAGCGACTCCTCGAACCAGGGCCAATCCGGCGTGCTGACGCGCGCGTGAATGTCGGCCAGACGGTCCGTGAGCAGCGTCCGCATCGCCTGCACGCCGCGATCGCCGGCAAAGGCCTGCAGGTACTCGTTGATGCCCAGCAACGCGTATGCCCAGGCGCGCGGGCTGGTGAGCGACGCCATGGCCGGCATCGCCGCGTGAAAGAGGTCGCCGGCGAGTGAGCGGCGGCCCGGATCGTGGGCCCGCCCGACGACGGTGCCCAGCGCCCAGAGGCCGCGCCCCTGGCTGTCCTCGGAGCCCACCGACTCGCCCCAGACGCGTGAATACGAGAGGAAGTTGCGAAAGCGCCCCGACGGCTGGTCGAACGCATTGCTGAGGAAGGCGAGATAGCGCGACGCGAGCGCGCGCACGATGCGCCGCTCGGCGCCGCCCGACTCCTCGAGCAGGACCATGAGCAGCAGCGCGCGCGCGTTGTCGTCGAGGCAATAGCCGTCGGCGTAGCGCGGCACGACGAACGACGCATGCTGCAGCACGCCGGTGTCGTCGGTAATGCACTGCAGGTGGTCGAGACTCAGTTCCGGCAGCGACGCCGGCCGCTCGGCGAGCGTGCGCGCGCGAAAGACGTTGCGTCGCCGGTGGGCGTGGCTCGCCGCGGCGTGCTCGAGCGAGGCGACATGCAGGCGCGCCACTTCCGGCCACGACATGGCGCGTCCGTACGAGGCCGCGCATTGCCGAACGGTGGCCATGCGCACGCCGTCGTCGAGGAGGTCAATGACCTCGCGGGCGATGGCATCGGCATCGCGCACCGGCACGAGCACCCCGCGGCCGTCGGCGAGCAGTTCCGTGGCGTACTGGTACGGCGTCGAGATGACCGCCTTCCCCGCCCCGATGGCGTACGCCAGCGTTCCGGACGTGCTCTGCTCGGGATTCAGGTACGGCGTCACGTACAGGTCGGCGGCGGTCAGGAACTCCCCGAGCTCGGCCTGGCTGACAAACCGGTTGTGGAAGATCATGCTGCCATCCACGCCCAGCGCCTGGGCGCGCGCCTCGAGCATCAGGCGATACGACTCGCCCGCATGGGCCAGCACGTGCGGATGCGTCGCACCGAGCACGATGTACACCGTGTCGGGGTGGCGCTCGAGGATCGCCGGCATCGCGTCGATGACGTACTCGATGCCCTTGTCGGGCGAGAGCAGGCCGAAGGTCAGGATCACGTGCTTGCCGGCCACGCCGAGGTGGTCCTTGTCGCCGTCGGCGAACATGACCTCGGGAATGCCGTGCGGGATCAGGTCCACCTTCGCCGCGTCCACGCCGTAGACGTCATGCAGCAGCGCCGCGCCGTGCGCGCTCATGACCACGAGGCGTTCGGAGCGGCGGACGATCTCGTCCATGACGCGGCGCTGCTCGGCGTCCGGCCTGGCGAGTATGGTGTGCAGCGTGGTGACGATCGGCATGCGGAGTTCGCCGAGCAGCGGGAGGAGCAGCGCCCCCGCCTTGCCGCCGAAGATGCCGAACTCGTGCTGCACCGAGACCGCGTCCACCATGGAGACGTTCAGGAAGTCCACCGCGCGGCGGTACGACGCCACGTCGTCCTGCTCGATCTCGAAGCGCACCTCGGCTGGATACGCGTGACGCCGCCCCGCGTCGTTCATGGCGACGACGAGCGTGTCGAGTGACGGACAGGCGCCGCCGATGGCGCCGGCGAGATCGGTGGTGAACGTGGCAATGCCGCACTGGCGCGGCAGGTGGTTGCCCAGCAGGGCGACGCGCTGGAGCGCACCGGCGTATGGGGCGAGGCCGCTCGGCGCCGGTGTCGGGACGACAACAGGCGCCGGGGACGGTGTCCGCGGAGTTGCGAAGATCACAGAACCGCCTGAAGGCGCGATCGGGGGGGGAGCTCGGCCACGGGGCCCGATGCTCGCCAAGGCAGCGAAACCGTCTCTCGGTTTCGGCAGGGATCGATCGGCGTCGGCGATCGGTCGGAGGACTGGCTACCTGCAATCTACCCCTTTTGGGCGCCCTTAAGTGGAATTGCCCACAGATCGCACAAAAGGCGATGGGGGCCGGGCGCAAGCGCCCAACCCCCATCGTCCATCGCAATCAAGAATCGAAATCCGCATTCCTGATCCGGATTCCCAGTCCTCAATCCTGGTCTAGTACATCCCGCCCATTCCACCGCCCGGGCCACCGGCCGGCATGGCGGGCTTCTCTTCCTTCTTCTCGACGATGACCGCTTCCGTCGTCAGCAGCAGCGCGGCGATGGAGGCCGCGTTCTGGAGCGCCGTGCGCGTCACCTTGGTCGGGTCGATGACGCCCGCGACCACGAGGTCCTCGTACGTGTCGGTCAGCGCGTTGTAGCCGAAGTTCTTGTCCTTCGACGCGCGGACCTTCTCGACGACGATCGAGCCTTCACCACCCGCATTGTAGACAATCATGCGGAGCGGCTCTTCCACCGCGCGGCGCACGATGTCGACGCCGATCTGCTCGTCGGCATCGAGCTTGATGCCCTTGAGCGCCGACTGCGAACGGATGAGCGCGACGCCGCCGCCGGGGACGATGCCTTCCTCGACCGCCGCGCGCGTGGCGTGCAGCGCGTCCTCGACGCGGGCCTTCTTCTCCTTCATCTCGGCTTCGGTCGCGGCGCCGACGTTGATCACCGCCACACCGCCGGCGAGCTTCGCCTTGCGCTCCTGGAGCTTCTCCTTGTCGTAGTCGCTCGTGCTCTTCTCGATGGCGACCTCGATCTCCTTGATGCGCCCCTTGATCTTGTCCTCGTCGCCGGCGCCATCGATGATCGTCGTGTTGTCCTTGTCGATCACGAGGCGCTTGGCCTTGCCCATGTCGCTGAGGACGGCGTTCTCGAGCTTGAAGCCCACTTCCTCGCTGATGACGTTGCCCTTGGTGAGGACGGCAATGTCCTCGAGCATCGCCTTGCGGCGGTCACCGAAGCCCGGCGCCTTGACGGCGGCGACCTTCAGCGTGCCACGCAGCTTGTTGACGACGAGCGTGGCGAGCGCCTCGCCCTCGATGTCCTCGGCGATGATCAGGAGGGGCTTGCCGGTCTGCGCGACCTTCTCGAGCACCGGGAGCAGGTCCTTCATGGACGAGATCTTCTTGTCGTGGATCAGGATGAAGGCGTCCTCGAGGGCGACCTCCATCTTCTCCGGATCGGTGATGAAGTAGGGCGACAGGTAGCCGCGGTCGAACTGCATGCCGTCCACCGTCTCGAGCGTCGTCTCGAGGCCGCGGGCTTCCTCGACCGTGATGACGCCGTCCTTGCCCACCTTCTCCATCGCGTCGGCGATGAGGTCGCCGATTTCCTTGTCGTTGTTGGCCGAGATCGCGCCGACCTGCGAGATCTCCTTCTTGCCCGTCGTCGGCACCGAGATCTTCTTGAGCTCTTCCGTGATGGCGAACACGGCCTTGTCGATGCCGCGCTTGATCGCCATCGGATTCGCGCCGGCCGTCACGTTCTTGAGGCCTTCGCGGAAGATCGCCTGGGCGAGCACCGTCGCCGTCGTCGTGCCGTCGCCGGCGATGTCCGACGTCTTGGTGGCGACTTCCTTCACCATCTGGGCGCCGAGGTTCTCGAGCGCATCCGTCAGCTCGACTTCCTTGGCCACGGTCACGCCGTCCTTGGTGACCGTCGGGGCGCCGAACTTCTTCTCGATGACGACATTCCGGCCCTTGGGGCCGAGCGTGACCTTCACCGCCTCGGCCAGCTGATCGACGCCGCGCTTGAGCGCCGCGCGGGCATCAACGTTGAAATGCAGTTGCTTCGCTGCCATGAGTATCTGCTCCGTGGTGCTTGAGGGGAGTGGCTTAGTTGACGACCGCGAGGACGTCCGACTCGCGCAGGATCAGGTAGTTCTCGCCATCGATGGTGACTTCGGTGCCGCTGTACTTGCCGTACAGCACCTTGTCGCCGACCTTCACGCCCATGGGGACCAGCTTGCCGTCCTCATAGCGACCGGGGCCCACGGCGATGATCTCGCCCTGCTGGGGCTTTTCCTTGGCCGTGTCCGGGATGTACAGACCGCCGCGCATCTGCTCGGCTTCCTCGCTGGCCTTGATGACCACGCGATCGGCGAGCGGCGCGACCTTCGACCCAGGGGTCTTGGCTGCCATGTTCGGGACTCCTCGTGCAATTGGGGGTAAGTATGTGATGACTGATCCGCGTTGGCACTCATCTCTGCCGAGTGCTAACAACAGGGGTAAAGATATGCGAGAGTTGTGCCAACGCAAGGGACGTCAATTCACGCCATTTGAGCGTAACTCTAATAACGACAGCGGTTTATGTATGCCATAATTGCAGAAGGCCGACTGTCAGGTCGGCCCTCGTTGCCTGTCAATACGGCGCCACGCGTTCAAGAAAAGCGCCGGCCGGGTCGCGATGGCGCCCGCTGAGTCATGACGGCGCCTGCCCTACCGCAACATCGCGTAGGCCATCGCCAGTCCACGCAGCGTGAGGTCCGGCTCCAGATGGTCGAGTTCCTTGCACAGCGGCATGAAGGCCGCCGCGAGCCCGCCGGTGGCAATCACCACCGGCACCTGCGGTCCGGGCCACTCCGCCTTGATGCGGCGCACGAGCCCGTCGATGGCGTCGGCCGCGCCCAGCACCACTCCCGACCGGATGCACTCCTCGGTGCGCCGCCCGATGACCTTGGACGGCGGCAGCAGTTCCGTCGCGGTCAGCTTGGCGGTCTTCCGGAAGAGCGACTCCGCCGACATCTGCACGCCGGGCGAGATGACGCCGCCGATGAACGTGCCGTCGCCGGTGATGCAGTCGAAGGTGGTCGCCGTGCCGAGATCCACGACGATGCAATCGCACTGGTGCAGCCGACTGGCCGCCAGCGTGTTGATGATGCGATCGGCGCCGACGGTCAGCGGCTCGTCCACGTCGAGCGTGATGGGGAGCCTGGAGCGACCGTCCACGATCACGGCCGGCGTTCCAGTGAGGCGCGCGCACGCCTCGGCGAGCGGGCCCGTGACGGCGGGCACCACCGAGCCGACGGCGGCACCCGTCACCGTAGAAGCGCTCACACCGGACGCGTCGAGCAAGGACCGCACGAGCAGGAAGGCCTCATCCGGGGTGCGGCTGGAGTCGGTGGTGACGCGCCAGCGCGCCTTCACCTCCTCGCCGTCGCACAGGCCGATGGTGGTTTCGGTGTTCCCCACGTCGAAGACGAGCAGCATCAGCGATCCTCCGCGAAGACGAGCGATCCGGTGCGGCAGGCCACCGGACCGGATGAGGTGTCCACCATCAATTCTCCGGTCCTGCTGATCCCCGCCACAACCCCATGGGCCGGCTGGACCGCCCACCGCCCGACGCTGAGGTCGCGCGCGGCATAGCGGGACAGCTCATGGACAGTGAGCGGCCCTTCGACGGCAGCGGCTGCCCGCAGCGCCGGCAGCACCGCGTCGAGCGCCTGCAGCCGTGATACACCGGCGGCGAGGCCCGCGGCGCCCTGCACATCAGCCGCTGGCACGATGTTCACTCCGACGCCGATGGCCACCCACTCGACCCGCTGGTCGCGCCAGCGCGCCTCAATGAGGATACCGGCCAGTTTTCCATCGCCGAGGTAGAGGTCGTTTGGCCACTTGAGGCGGACGCGCTCTCCAGCGAGCGCATCGAGGGCCTCCGCCATCTGCAGTCCCACGCGCAACGAGAGCACGTCGAGTCCACTGGGCGATGCGGGGCGTTCGATGAGCGTCATCCAGAGGCCGCCGCCGGGCGCTGACGACCAGCGCCGGCCGCCGCGTCCCCGCCCTGCGTTCTGCTCGTTGGCGAGGATCAGCGTCCCCGCCGCCGCTCCCTGCCCCGCCGCGGCGTGCGCGAGGTCCATCGTGGAGCCCACCAGGTCGTGCAGCCCGCACGCGGGCAGTCCGAGCCGTTCCGCCAGCGCCCCGGCGTCGAGTCCGTCGAACCGGGCATCACCCACGGGAGAAGACGAGGGCGTAGATGGCGGCGCCGAGCACGAACCGGTAGACGGCAAAGGTGGCAAAGCCGTAGCGCTGGATGAAGCGGAGCAGTACGGCGATGGCCAGCCAACTGGAGACCGCGGCGAACGCGATGCCGACGATCACCGTCGAGTCCACGCCGTTGGCAAGCAGCTTCGGCACCTTGAGCACGGCAGCGGCCGCGATGACCGGCATCGACATCAGGAAGCTGAACACGGCCGCCGACTGGCGGTCAAACCGCAGGAACCGCGCCGCGGTGATCGTGGCACCGGAGCGCGACACGCCGGGGACGAGCGCGACCGCCTGCGCGAAGCCGATGATCAGCGCCTGACGCCACGTCATCTCGCCCAGCGGTCGCGTCGCCGGCGAGGCGCGGTCGGCCCACCAGAGCAGCGCGCCAAAGACGATCAGCGTGGTGGCGGTGAGCGCCGGGGCGCGGAAGATGGTCTCCGCCTGCTCCTCGAATAGCATGCCGAGCACGGCCGCCGGAATGGTGGCGACGACGATGAACACGACGCGCTTCTCGGAGATGGTCTCGACGCGTCGCGTCGTGACGACATTCAGCGCCGACCGCGCCAGCGCGATCCACTCCGCCCAGAAGTAGGCGACGAGCGCCACGAGGGTGCCGAGGTGCAGCGCGACGTCGAAGGCGAGGCCGGGCGTGCTCCAGCCGAAGGCCCACGGGGCCAGCGACAGGTGCGCCGAACTGCTGATGGGCAGGAACTCGCCGAGTCCCTGCAAGGTGCCAAGCACCGCGGCTTGCCAGTTGGTGAGCTCGTTCATGCGCGAGAGTTCAGGGAAGTGGCGCCGTCATCGCACGGCGTCGGCGTAGAGCGCCTCATACATCGGAAGGACGCGATCGGTGGAAAAGCGGCCCGCGGCGCGCGCCACCGCCGCCGCGCTCATCGCCTGCCAGCGGTCCTGGTGGCTGAGCAGGTCAATGGCGGCGCCCGCCATGCCCACGATGTCGCCGACCTTGCCGAGGTGTCCGGTCACGCCGGACTCCACCACCTCGGGAAGGCCGCCAACGCTGTAGCCGAGCACGGGGACGCCGCAGGACTGCGCCTCGAGCGCCGACAGGCCGAAGCTCTCCTGGTCGGTGGTGAGCAGGTAGAGGTCCGCGCTCGCGAGCAGCGGGGCAACACCGTCAATCTTGCCAAGGAAGCGCACGTCGCCCTCGACATCGAGCCGCCGTGCCTCTTCCTCGGCGGCCGAGCGGTCGGGGCCGTCGCCGACGAGCACGAGCACGGACGGGATTTCGCGGCGCACGGCGGCGAAGATCTGCACGACGTCGGTGACGCGCTTCACGGGGCGCATGTTGGAGATGTGCATCAGCACCTTGCGTCCCCCGCCCAGCTGCTGGCGCAGCTCGCCGTCGTACGCCCCGCGGTCGAAGACGGCTGGATCCACGAAATTCGGGATGACTGCCACGCGGCGGTTGTCGCAGCCGAAGGCGCGCACCGTCTCGTCCTTGAGATAGTGCGACACCGCCGTCACGCGGTCGGATTTCTCGATGGAGAACTTGGTGATGGCGTGGTACGAGTGATCCTGGCCGACGATGGTGATGTCGGTGCCGTGCAGGGTGGTCACCACCGGCAGGTCGTGCCCCGCCTCACGCAGCATCTGCTTGGCGAGCCAGGCGCTGGTGGCGTGCGGAATGGCGTAGTGCACGTGCAGGAGGTCGAGCTTCTGCTGGGTGGCCACCTCGTGCATGCGCACGGCGAGCGCGAGGTCGTACGGCGGATACTGGAACAGCGGATACGACCCGATGGCCACTTCGTGATAGAAGATGCGCGGGGAGAAGACGGGGAGCCGGAACGGATGGGCGTAGGTGATGAAGTGCACCTCGTGCCCGCGCGCGCCGAGCGCGATGCCCAGCTCGGTGGCCACGGCGCCCGAGCCGCCGTACGTCGGATAGCAGGTGATGCCGATCTTCACGCCGAACGTTCCTCGCTGCACCAGCGCGCGGCCGCGTCTCCCGCGCCGGCGCTGCGTGGATCAATGGGGGTCACGGCCTCATCGGTGAGCTGGTGCCGGAACCAGGTGCGCTGCCGCTTGGCATACTGGCGCGTGGCCACAAAGATAGCCCGTTTCGCCTCGTCGAGGCCGGTGGTGCCCACCACCACGCCGCGCAGCGATTCGTAGCCGCACGCATTCCAGGCTGGGGCGGAGTCGGGCACGAGCCCCGCGAGGCCACGCACTTCGTCCAGCCAGCCGTCGTCGAGCATCTGGTCCAGCCGGCGCTCGATGCGCGGGTGCAGGCCGTCGCCGGGATCCACCATGAGCCATCGCGCGCGCCAATGCGGGGCGCGGGCCGCCTCACGATGGAGGTCGGAGATGCGCCGGCCCGTGAGCATCGCGACCTCGAGCGCCCGCAGCAGCTGCGTGCGGCCGAGCCCGGCGCGACACGCGTCCACCTGGGCGACCCAGCGACGCAGGGTGGCGGTGTCGAGCGGCTCGAGCTCCGCCGCGAGCGCGGCGCGTCGCACGGGATCGAGCGGCGGCTCCTCGAACAGCGGCGCGGTGAGCGCCTTGAGGTAGAGCCCGGTGCCACCGACGATGAGCACGCGCTCCACGCCGACGCGGCGGATGACCTCCGCCGCCTGCGCCGCCCACGCCGCGGCGCTGTACCGCTCGGTCGGTTCGGCAAGGTCGAGCCCCTCGTGCGGCACCCGCGCGCGCTCGGCGGGCGTTGGCTTGGCCGTGCCGATGTCGAAGCCACGGTACACCTGCCGCGAGTCGGCGACGAGGATGGTGAGCCCGCGCGCCTCGGCGAGGGCGAGCGCGAGCGCGGACTTGCCGGCGCCGGTGGGCCCGCAGACGATGCGCAGGGACGCGCGCGTCTCCGCGTGCACCTCCGGACGCGGCTCCGCGCGCGCCTCAGCGCCGGCCGAAGCGCCGCTCGAGCTCATCCCACGACACGTGAACGATGGTGGCGCGCCCGTGCACATCATGCGCGGGGAGCGTGGTCCCGGCGAGCGCGATGTAGAGCGCACGCATCTCCCCGGCGGCAAGCACGTCGCCCGCCTTGATGGCGGCCTTGCACGCGACCGTCGCCGCGAGCCGCTCGTGCCGCGCGTGCGCGCTCGCCTGGCGATCGCCCGTCAGCGTCTGCAGCGTGTCGCGCAGGCAGCGCTCGGCGTCGAAGCGCGGGTGCGGGTGCGGCGTGGCCTGCACGAGCACCGAGGCGCCGCCAAACGCTTCCGCCTCGAAGCCGAGGCGCACCAGCAGGTCCTTGTTGGCGTCGAACGCATCCGCTTCGGCGGGCGACAGATGGAGCGTCAGCGGAAACAGCAACCGCTGGGCGGGCGCGTCGCCGCGTTCCATGGCGCCGAGGAAGCGCTCGTAGAGGACGCGCTCGTGCGCCGAGTGCTGGTCAATGAGCACGAGGCCGTCTTGGCGCTCGAAGGCGATGAAGGTGTTGCGGAGTTGGAAGAGCGCTGGGACAGTTGGGTCAGGTGCGGGGGAAGGGTGCAGGGTGTGGCCAGGGGGGCTGGGAACGGCAATCGATGAATCCGGATTGTCTGGTGCCGCATCCTCCGGTTCGTTCGCGTCGAAGAGTGGCGCGCTCCCTGCCTCGTACGCCGGCGAACGCAACACCTCCACATCCACCTCTCTCGGAAAGAACTGCACATTCGGCGAGACGCCGGGGGTGCCGAACCAGGCGGTGGCGTCGCCGGTGCCGAGGGCGCGGCGCACGGCGCGCTCGACGGCACGCTCCACGGTCCAGCGGTCGCGGAAGCGCACTTCCGCCTTGGCCGGATGCACGTTCACGTCCACATCGGTTCCCGGCAGCTCGACTTCGAGCAGCACGGTGGGGCGCACGCCGGCCGGAATAGTGGAGCGATACGCCGCCTCGGCGGCGCGTACGATGCCCGTGTCGCGCACCGCGCGGCCGTTCACCGTGATGAACACACGGCGCGTCGTGGTTCCCACATCCGACGGGCGTTCCACGAGGCCGCTCACCCGGATCGGTCCGCTCACATCGTCCACGGCGACGAGCGCATCGGCCAGGGCGACGCTCCAGAGCGCGGCGACGCGGTCGCGGAGTCCGGTGGCGGGCGGCAGCGTGAGCAAGGGCTTGCCGTCGTGCGTGACCGCGAAGCGGACGTCCCGCCGCGTGAGCGCCATCGTCGTGAGCACGTCCATCACCGCGCGCCACTCGCTGCGCGCGCCACGCAGGAACTTGAGCCGCGCCGGCACGTTGAAGAACAGGTCGCTCACCGCCACCGTCGTGCCACGTCGCCGCGCCACGTCGGTCACCGACGCGCGCGTGCCGCCCTCGACGCGCAGCCTGGTGCCGGCGCCGTCGTCGGTGGCGGTGTCGATCTCGAGGCGCGCCACCGAGCCGATGGCGGGGAGCGCCTCGCCGCGGAAGCCGAACGACGCGACGCCCACCAGGTCGGCCGCCGTGCGGATCTTCGACGTCGCGTGCCGTTCGATGGCGAGCACGGCGTCGTCGCGCGACATCCCGCTGCCGTCGTCGCTGACGCGCACGAGGGCGCGGCCGCCCTCTTGCGCGATGAGGTCGATGCTGGTGGCGCCCGCGTCGAGCGCGTTCTCCACCAGCTCCTTCACCACCGACGCCGGACGCTCAACCACCTCACCCGCCGCGATCTGGTCGGCGACGGTTCCGGGAAGGATGCGAATCAGGGACACGCCGAAATCTCCCGGCGTGCAGCGAGCGGGTCAATCATCGCCGAGCGATAGCAGGAGTTCGCCGGCGAACCATCCCTGCCGGTTGCCGTCGAGGCGGACGTGGGCCCAGGCACCCCGCCGCTCGAGCACGCGCGCCACTTCACCGGTGAGCGGTGCCGCGCCCAGCTCGGCGCCGAGCACGGGGAGCGCACGCAGCGGTTCGGGACGCAGGACGACGGCCAGGTCGCCGGCGCGCTGGATGTCGTCGAGCCACGCCGCGGCGAGGAGGAGTGCGGCGCACCCGACGGTGAGCCAGGCGCCGCGCAGGGCGATGGGGCGTCCCGTCCAGGCGCGCCGCGCGAGCAGCCCCCAGCCGGCCAGCCAGGCGATGAGGAGCAGCGCCGGCGGCAGCTGCACCGGCACCGGCGGCACGCGGGCGGCGCCGCGGTCCTGCACGGCGCGCACGAGCGCGAGGCGATCGCGCAGCTGCCGGTCGAGCGGCTCGAGGCGGAGCGCGCGCTGCCATCCCTGCACCGCGCGCGCCGTGTCGCCCGCCATCCACGCGGCGGTGCCGACGTTGGCCCACACATCGGGGTGGTCGCGCCGCAGGCGCGCCACGTCGAGGAAGTGGCGTTCGGCGAGTTCGAAGTCGCGCCCCGCATAGGCGGTGTGCGCGGCCGCCCAGCTCTTGGCGGCATCGTCGCCCTGGCGGGCGAGCAGCGGCGTCGCCGCGCAGGCGAGCATCAGCACGAGGACGCGCGCGGCGCGGGCCCGTGCGGTGCCGCGTTGTGCGGCGTCGCCGCGTGCGGAGTCGCCGCGTGCGGAATCGCCGCGTGCGGAGTCGCCGCGTGCGGTGCCGCCGCGGCGTGCCTCGCCATCGACGGCGGCGACCAGCGCAGAGAGATCCGCGGCGGTGGGAACGTGCGACGGCCGCTCACCACTGAAGACCGCCGCGTCGAGCCGCTGCAGGAGCGACGCCGCCCGGCGCGCCGTCTCTTCCGTCACGCCCTCGTGGCGCAGGTCCGCCACCAGCGTCTCGTTGGCGAGCGCGAGGCCGACATCGAGGCCCACGCGATCGCGCAGCGCATCGTGCGCGAGGCGCCGCAGGGAGGCCGCGTCGAGCGGCGGTGCGCCGACCGCCGCGCGCAGCTGTTGCGCGTGGCTCGGCACGCGGCGCGGCCGCCGGCGACGATGGCGGAACGCACCGGCCGCCGCCGGCAGGGGGGCGAGGAGCAGGAGCGCCACGAACCACGGCGCCCGCAGCCACGAGTGGCCGGCGGCCGAGCCCATCGCGGCACGCACCGTCAGGTCGGCCGGCACCGCCGCGGCGGTGTCGGCACGCGCCAGCGCGTCGGCCACTGAATCAACGGAGACGGTGTCGCCGGAGGCGACGGTCACACTCACCGCCGTCGTGGTGGCCAGCTCGAAGCGGCGCGCCACGGGATTGAAGAAGACAAAGCGCTGCGGTGGGATGGTGCGCCGTCCCACCTGGCGCGGGGTGAGCAACCAGTCGAACTCCTTGGCGCCGCGCAGCGTGGACGGCGTCGAGTCGAACTCCACGCGTTCGTCGGCGGCCACGAGGTTGCCCCATCCCACGGTGAGGCGCGGGCGCGGCAGCAGCGTGACGTTGCCGCGTCCCTCGATGCGCATCGTGACCACCAGCGGGTTGCCCACGCGCCCCGAGCTCGAGTCCACGCGCAACCGCGCGCGCCAGTCGCCCACCGCGCCCACCCAGTCCTCCGGACGCCCGGCGGTCGGAATCGGCAGGACGACGAGCGTGACGGCCTGGCTGCGCATGGAGTGCGACTCCTCGCGGCTGAAGAACGACGCGCTCTGCGGCAGCGCATACGTGAGTCGGGACGGCGGCACGACGTAGCGTCCGGGAGACAACGCGAAGAAGGCGCGCTGGAAGACGTGAATCTCGTATTGCCGTCCGTCGATGGTGCCGACGAGCGGCGTCCTCGCGTCGGGCAGGTCATAGACGAGCAGCGACCGCGTCTCGGGCGGCACGAACTCCGGGTTGCGCCGCAGGCGCCGGCGCACGTCCTGGTTGAGGAAGACGCCGATCTGATAGGTCGCCTGCTGGCCGACGTACACGGTGTCCGGCACGAGCAGGGCGTGGAAGTTCACGCCGCGCGAGGGGTCGATGCGGCTGCGTGAGACAACGGGCGGACTCTGGGCGAGCGCGGGCGCGGCGATGAGCAGCGCGGCCAGCAGTCCCCGACCCCAGGTGCGGGGGACAGGGAACAGGGTGTGGTGCGAGGTGCGGGGGGAAGGGTGGATTGTGCTCACCAGTCCTTTCCTCCCGGCGGGCGGTCGCGCTGGGCGACACGGCGGCGGCGCGACTGGGTGTCTCGCTCGTCGCGCCCGGCCGCGTCGAGCAGCTGCTGCGCCTGCTGCTGCGACATGCCCGTCGGATCGCGCTGCGGCTGCGGCAGCGGCTGCTCCTCCTCGCGCGCGCCGCCGCCGCCCGACGGGGGCGGCATGCGCCGCAGCCGCAGCGCGACCTCGTAGTTCCAGCGTGCATCCGCGTCCCTGGGGTCGGCCAGCAACAACGTGCGGAATGAGGCCAGCGCGCCGCGAACCGACGCCACGCGTTCCTCGCCTTCGGCCTTGCGCGCGCGATGCAGCTGCGCGAGCCCGAGGTTGTAGAGCGCGCGGTCACGCAGGGCGGGCGACGCGCCGAAGCTCGCGCGCTCGAGGGCATCCACCGCGGCGTCGAGCGAATCCACGGCGAGCAGCACCGTGCCGAAGTTGTAGAGCGTGCGCGGCGACCGGTCGCCGCGCGCCACCGCGTCGCGGAAGCTGCGCACCGCCTCGGCCGTACGCCCGGCCCGGTATTCCTCCAGCGCGCGGTCGGCCACCGACTGCGCCGGTGCGACGCGCGGCGCAACGGCCAGTGCGCCGGCAAGGAACGCCACGGCCCCGGCGCCGAGCCGGCGTCGGAGCCCCGTGGGCAGCCAGCGCGCGCGCAGGCGTCCGCCATCGGCACGCCATGCATCGAAGAGCAGGAGCAGTACGGCGAGGCCGAGCAGCCACTGGTACCGCGCCGGCATGGCAAGCCCCGCCTCCGCCGAGCGCCGGCGCGCCTCGAGCGACGAGAGGGCGCGCGCGATGCGCGTCCCCTTGTCGTTGACGTTGGCCGGGATGAACTCGCCGTCGGCGACGCGCGCCACCTCGGCCAGCGTCTCGGCCGCATACCGCGTGATCACGATGTCGCCGTTGTCGTCGCGCTTGGCCTGCACGCCGCTGGCCGTGCGCAACGGGATTGTCGAGCCGCCCTCGGTGCCGAAACCGACCGTGACGAGCCGCACGCCCTGCTGCCGGGCGCGCTGTGCCGCGCGCATGGCCTCGGCGCGATCGTCAAAGCCCTCGCCGTCGGTGAGCAGCACCACGGCCTTCCCCGCCCCGCCCTGCGCCGCGGCGAGCAGGTCGAGCGCGCCGGCAATCGCCGGCGCGAGCGCCGTGCCCGGCTGTCCCACGATGGACGGATCGAGGTTGTCGAGGAAGAGCTCCAGCGCCCCGTCATCGGACGTGAGCGGCGAGAGCACGTAGGCGCGACCCGCAAACGCAATGAGCGCCACGCGATCGCCGGGTGCGGCGGCGCGGAAGCGTCGCACCTCCTGCTTCATGCGCTCCAGGCGCGTGGGACGCTCGTCGTCAGCCAGCATGGAGAGCGACGCGTCCATGGCCAGCACCACGTCGCCGCCGCGCGTCCGGATGATCTCACGCGCCGTGCCCCATCGCGGGCCCGCCAGCGCGATGGAGACAAGCACGCTCGCGATACCGAGGCGCAGCGCACGCCGGAGTCCCGCGGAGGACCTCGCCGAAGGGGCCAGGCGCTGCAGCGCCGCCTCCGAGCCGAGGGTGGCGAGCCGCTCGCTGCGACGGCGCTGCCACAGCCAGGCGGCCGCGGCGCCCAGCGCCGCGACGAGCAGCGCGAAGACAAGCAGGACCGGACGCTCCCAGGCGATCATGGCAGCGGCCCCCGCCACGCGAGCAGCAGGAGCTCGAGCACGAGCGCCGCCAGCGCCAGCCCGAGCGGGTAGACGTAGAGCTCATTGTACCGCACGTAGCGCGACGCGCGTACCGGCACGCGCTCGAGCTGGTCGATCTGCGCGTAGATGCGCTGCAGCGCCGCGCCGTCGCGGGCGCGGAAGTAGCGGCCGTTGGTGCCCGCCGCGATGTCGGTGAGCAGCGGCTCGTCGATCTCGACCTTGCGGTTCTCGTAGCGCAGGCCGAAGACACCGCGCCCCACGGGAACCGGCGCCATCCCTTCGCTCCCCACGCCGATGGTGTAGATGCGAATGCCGAGCGACCCGGCGGCCTGCGCCGCGGTGCGCGGATCTATGGCGCCGCGGTTGTTCACGCCGTCGGTCAGCAGGATCATCACCTTCGACCGGCCCGGTGCATCGCGCAGCCGATTGGCGCCGGTGGCGATGGCCGTGCCGATGGCGGTGCCGTCCTCGAGCTGTCCCGACTGCAGGTTGTCCACCGCGGCGAGCACTACGGGATAGTCCACCGTGAGCGGCACCTGCGTGAGCGCCTCGCCGGAGAACGACACGAGCCCGATGGCGTCGGTGGAGCGCGCGAGCACGAACTGCTTGATCTTCTCCTTGGCCACCTCCAGCCGGTTCTGCGGCTGGAAATCCTCGGCGAGCATCGAGCTCGAGAGGTCCACCACGAGCATGATGCTGATCCCGTCGCCCGTCACCTGCTCGGTGCGCGCTCCCGTGCGCGGCCGCGCGAGCGCGATCGCGCCGGCGACGAGCGCCACGGTGCGCAGCACCAGGAGCGCGCGCGCCGCCCAGCGGCCCCGCCCCGGACCGCGCTGCAGGACGTCCACGCGGGAGAAGAGAATCGCATCGGGACGCCGGTGCCGCCGCCAGCGCAGCCAGCCGAGCACCAGCGGCAGCAGGAGCAGCCACCAGGGCGAGGCAAGCTCCCATCCGCGCAGGAAGCCCATCACGCCTTCCTCCGGCGTCCGCGCGGTCCCTTGCCCTTGTCAGCCGCGGCGAGACGCGCCTCGTACGCCACCTGCACGTCGCGCACCACGCTGCGCGCGTTGCGCGCCACGCGGGCCACGTACTCGGCGTCCACCGCCGCCCCGGCAAACTTCACGGCGTCGGCCGCCTCGAGCACCTCGGCCACCTCCTCGGGGAGGATGGGCAGCGCGTGGTCGGCGAGCGCCTTCACATACTCCGTCGTGATGAGCCCGTCGGTGGCCTGCGGGAAGCGCCGCGTGAGGTACGCGCGCATGACATCGGCGTACGCGAGCACGGCGCGCCCTGGTTCGCCGGCCTCCACCAGCTGCAGCGCGTCCACGGCCGCAAAACCGGCCTGTGCGTCGACGAAGGCGTCGAGCGGCGCGGCGCCGTTCGTGCGCCGCTTCCGCCAGGCCCGCCACGACATCAGCGCGATGGCAAGCACGCCGGCGGCGCCGAGCACCCAGCGCCACCACGCAGGCACGGGATCGAGTGGCGCGCGCGCCGGGCGCGCCACCTGCTCCGCCGTGTCGGCGGGGAGGAGCGACGTGACCTCGACGCGCAGGCGGCCCACGGCCAGCGTGTCGGTGGTTCGCGCGTGTTCCCATCGTACGCCGCCCAGCGGCACGTCGCGGTGTCCCGGCTCCCACGCGATGAAGCGGTAGGTCGCGGTCTGGTCAAAGACGGTGCTCGTGGACCGGTCCTCGATGGCACGCGGATCCACCGCCTCCACGCTCCCCGCCGAGTCGGGCACGGCGGGAAAGCGGATGACGGCGCCCGCCGCGGCGCGCACGCGCACGCGGACCGTGAACGGCTCGCCCACGGCCACGGTCTGCGGCTGCACCTCGACCCCCACGACCGGGCGCGCGGGAGGATCCTGGAACGCGAGCAGCAGCGCGACCGGCGCCAGCCAGGACATCAGCGTCGCGCCCGCCGCCGCGCGCGCGTCTCACGCGTCGCGAAGAAGCGCATCAGCGCGTCCACGTACCCCGTCTCGGTGCGCACGCGCACCTCGTCGATGGCGAGCCGCCGGAAGCGCGACGTGCGATCGGCCCGCTCGACGCGCTGGGCCTCCGCGTATGCGCGCCGCACGGCGGCATCGCTCGTGTCGACCTCGAGGTACGTCCCGGTCTCCGGATCGACGAGGCGGGCGACGCCGAGGGCGGGCAGGTCGCGCTCGCCGGGATCGTCGAGCACCACGCCGACGACGTCGTGCCGCTGGCGCAGGCGGCGCAGGGCGCGCTCAGGGTCAGGCGCCACCCAGTCGGAGATGACGAAAACGATGGCGTGGTGCGAGAGCAGGCGCGCCGCGTGGTCCAGCGCGCCGGCGAGGTCGGTGGTGCGCTGCCGCGCCGGCCACGCGAGCACGTCGCGCACGAGGCGCAGCGCGTGGCGGCGTCCCTTGCGCGGCGGCACGACGTGCTCGATGCCATCCGAGAAGAGCAGCAGTCCCACACGGTCGTTGTTGCGCGTGGCGGTCAGCGCAAGGACCGCGGCGAGCTCTGCCGACAGCGCGCGCTTGTCGCGCTCGCCAGTGCCGAACCGCGCCGACCCCGAGCAGTCCACCAGCAGCAGGACGGTGAGCTCGCGCTCTTCGACGTAGCGCTTCACGAAGAGGCGACGCATGCGCGCCGATACGTTCCAGTCGATGGTGCGCACCTCGTCGCCGGGCTGGTACTCGCGCACCTCGGCGAACTCCATGCCCTGCCCCTTGAACACCGAGTGGTATTCGCCGGCGAAGTGCGAGTTCACGAGGCCGCGCGTGCGCAGCTCGATGCGCTTGACCTGGCGCAGGATCTCGGGCGGGACGCTCATCGCGCCCTCGTCCGGCGCCGGCCGGTGCGCTGCAACCGGTATGGGCGCCATGGCTGCGGTCACGGTGCCGGGACGGCGTCGAGGATGCGGCCGATCACCTCGTCCTGCGTGACGTTCTCGGCCTCGGCCTCGTACGTGAGCAGCACGCGGTGCCGCAGCACGTCGGGGGCGAGCGCCTTCACGTCGTCGGGCGAGACGTAGTCGCGGCCGCGCAGGAATGCGTGAGCGCGCGAGGTTTGCGCCAGCGCGATGGTGGCGCGCGGCGACGCGCCAAACTCGATGAGCGGCTGCAGCGACGCGAGCCCCGCGTCGGCCGGCACGCGCGTGGCGTGCACGAGATCCACGATGTAATCCACCAGCCGTTCGTCGAGCCGGAGGCCGGCGATCTCGTGCCGCGTGGCAAGGATCTGCGCCGGCGTGGCCACGTGATTCACGGGGATGGCGTCGCCCGACGCCATGCGCCGCATGATCTCCTTCTCCTCGTCGCGCGTGGGGTAATCGACGTGGAGCTTGAGCATGAAGCGATCCACCTGCGCCTCGGGAAGCGGATAGGTCCCCTCCTGCTCGATCGGGTTCTGCGTGGCCAGCACGAGGAACGGTTCCTCGAGGTGGAACGACTGCCCGCCGATGGTGACCTGCTTCTCCTGCATCGCCTCGAGCAGCGCCGCCTGCACCTTGGCGGGGGCGCGGTTGATCTCGTCGGCGAGCACGATGTTCGCGAAGATCGGCCCGGTCTTCACCGAGAACTTGCCGGTGGACTGGTCGTACACCTGCGTGCCCACGACGTCCGCCGGCAGCAGGTCGGGCGTGAACTGGATGCGGCTGAAGGTGGTGCTGATCGCCTCCGCCAGCGTACGCACGGTGAGCGTCTTCGCGAGCCCGGGCACGCCCTCGAGCAGCACGTGTCCGCCCGTGAGGATGGCGATCAGGAGCCGGTCGATCATGGCGTCCTGGCCGACGACGCGCTTGGCAACTTCTGACGAGATTCTACCGGCTAGTGTGGTGGGCACGGGGCTGATGGTAGACGGTAGGAGGTTGAAGGCAGACGGAAGACGGAGGACGGAGGACGGAGGACGGAGGACGGCGGACGGCGGATGGCGGATGGCGGATGGCAGACGGCGGACGGCAGACGGCGGACGGCAGACGGCGGACGGCAGACGGCGGACGGCAGACGGCGGACGGCAGACGGCGGACGGCAGACGGCGGACG
>Ga0082335_1001620_pt1 | contig 46201 bp, 44 predicted proteins | sample Subgrocontami58m_FD_72375 | JGI IMG/M metagenome (GOLD analysis project Ga0082335, IMG submission 72375) | Subsurface groundwater microbial communities from S. Glens Falls, New York, USA - GMW37 contaminated, 5.8 m (SPADES assembly) (version 2) ...
TGGGTTGGAGCAAACCAGGAGGAACTCCTTCCGCGCACCACGGGTGGGAGACAGTCCGAGTCAGATTGTTTTTCCTCTTCGCATTGCTCCCGAGAAAGCAGCCGTTTGTCGAGCGGCGAGCACCGCGAAGACAGACGGCCTCCGTGATCTGGATCCTCAGTGGCCTCTGTAACGCGCGCAGCGCGCTCCGTGTTCTCTGTGACCCATGGTTTGAATCGAATCACCCCGAAGGCTCGATTCCGCGCGGCGGCGGCATCCGGCATCGTGCGGCCCGCAGCCTGCGTGCATTTTCTTTTTCGTCACAGAGGGCACAGAGCCGCGCCAGGCGCGGAGCACAGAGGCCACGGAGCCAATCCCTCGATCCTCGAGCCGGAGAGCGCGCCAGCTTCGCGCGTTGCACGCGCTCGCTACCGCGCACCTGGGTTGGAGCAAACCAGGAGGAACTCCTTCCGCGCACCACGGGTGGGAGACAGTCCGAGTCAGATTGTTTTTCCTCTTCGCATTGCTCCCGAGAAAGCAGCCGTTTGTCGAGCGGCGAGCGCCGCGAAGACAGACGGCCTCTGGGATCTGGCTCCTCCGTGCCCTCTGTGACGCGCGCAGCGCGCTCCGTGTTCTCTGTGACCCATGGTTTGGATCGAATCATCGCGTTCGATCGGAGCAAATATCGCCGAGAGTTGGGCGAAGAGGCGATACCGTGCCCATTTCGTGTCGAAACTCACCGATGCCGATGCCGAACTCCAAGAAACTCAGCATTGGTTGCGGCGTGCGCATGCCTACGAGTATTTGGTCGCCGCGCGCCAGGACGAATTGTTAGCCCGATGCAAGGCGATTGGTCGGCAGTTAGGTCGGATGATCCAGAAATCCGACGCTTTCGGCTAGCCGAGGCCCCGTGCCAGAGGGCGGAGGCCGGAGGCCAGACGCCAGAGGCCGGAGGAAGTTCGGGCGTGCCTGAAGAGGATCTCCGTAGTTCCGGCCATCCGGCATCCGGCAGCCGGCAGCCGGCGTCCGGTCTCCGGCATCCGCCAAACGCTTCCCGCTTTACGCGTGCACGCGTAATCTCTCATGCTCGCCCCTCGTGCCTTCCGATACGCGGCCTCAATCCGACCCCGGCGACCCTTCCTCCCGCCCCCCGCTTCCGGCCTCCGGCTCCCCGTCCCCGGCCTCCGGCCCCCGGCCTCGGGCTTCCGACGCGCCGCCTCCGGCTACCGGCCCCCGGCCTCCGGCTTCCGACGCGCCGCCTCCGGCCTCCGGCTCCCGGCCTCCGGCTTCCGACGCGCCGCCTCCGGCTTCCGGCTTCCGGCTTCCGGCCTCCGGCCAGCAGCAGCTGGCCTCCTTCCGTGCCAAAACGAAACGGCTCGCCATCCACCCGCTCGAAAAAGCCGCACTTTGGGTTATCACCGCCCACCTGATTTTCCTCCCCTGGGCGCTCGGCACGATGCACCCGTGGAGCCAGGTTATCAGTTGTGGGTTATCGGTTATCGGGTTCATGCTGGCCCTGATTCCCCGCAACTACACGGAGGAGCACACCGGCAGCGCGCCGTTTCGGCTGCTGATGTACCCGAAGCTGCTTAGGTTCCCGATCTTTTGGACGGGCCTGTTGCTCCTCGGGCTCGTGGTCTGTCAGGCGTTGAACCCGGCGTGGGAATACCGGAGCGACGGCCGCGTGTTCTGGATGCAGGCGGTGCCCCATCACGACTGGCTGCCGCAAGGCGTGACCGCTCCCTTCGAAAAATGGAATCAGTGGCGGATGCTGGTGATCTACAGCTCCGCGCTCCTGACCGCCTGCAGCCTCTGGGTCGCCTTCACCCGCCGGCGGACCGTGCAATATTTCCTCACCACGCTGGCGTTCAACGGACTCCTGCTGGCGCTCCTGGGGATCACACAGCGGGTCCTGAATACAGGAAAGATCTTTGGACTACTCGACTTTCCCGGCGCCGTACCGTTCGCTACGTTCGTTTACAAGAACCACGGAGCTGAGTATCTGAACCTTGTGCTCGCCGTCACGTGCGGGCTGGCGGGATGGTACTATCTGCGCGGAATTCGACGGATGGAAAAATCCAATCCCAGCGGCGTGCTCGCGTTTTTCGCGACCTGCATAGCGGTTGGTATCGTGACCAGTTACGCTCGCGGTGCGACGCTGATCATGATGGTATTTCTCTTCTCGGCGATTGCAGCTTTCATCATTCATCAGATCAGGCTCCCGAGGGAAGCTCGCCATCCAGTCGTGATGGTTATGCTGATTCTGGTGTTCGGGTATTTTCTGAAAACCGGCTTTGAAGCGGTGCGTGCCGGCCAAGCCTGGGATCGAATGGAAGAGGGATTGGCACGGAAAGACACCTCACTGGAATCACGGGAACGCGCCACGAAAGCATCGATGGAGATGTTAGAGGAGCACTGGAAAACGGGCGTAGGCGCCGGCAGTTTCCGCTTTCTCTTTCCGATTTATCAACATCACTATCCAGCACTCATTCGCTGGCCAAATGGTCGTCCAATGTATTGGGAACATGCGCATAATGATGTTGTGCAGTTGCCCATCGAGTTGGGTGCCGCTGGTATGGTTCTCGTTGTGGTGGCGTCTGCCTTCTGGGGGATTTCCCTTTTGCGCGGCTACTTTTGGCAAAACCCGCTCAGCGCATGCATCGTATTGGGACTGTTCCTGCTCGTCGTGCATAGCTGGTGGGACTTTCCCTTCCAGTGCTCCGCCATCCTAATCACTTGGTCCAGCTTATGGCCCATAGCCACGATGTGGGCGCGGTTTGAGGAATCCGGAGCCAGAGGGGGAGGGTAAAAGACTCCCCGAAATGGCCCACCACGTACTCCGGCGTATGTGGTCTGCCATACCCATGCAGTAAACTCCTCGTGCGGTTAGCGCGCACCTTTCATCCACCGACCCATGGTTCTCAATACAATTTGCAGATCAAGCAGCAACGACATGTTCTTTATATAAAATAGATCGTACCCTACCTTGACGCTCGCATCCTCGACCGAAGCGCCGTACGGCGCATGGATCTGTGCCCAGCCCGTTAGCCCAGGCTTAATGCAATACCGGAATTGGAACCACGGCACCTGTGCCACGATGCGTTCGTTTAGAGCAGGAATCTCGGGGCGCGGCCCCACCAGCGTCATTGTCCCCTGGATGATATTGATCAACTGTGGCAGCTCATCAATGCGCAAACGCCGCAGCATCCGGCCCAATGGCAGCACTCGCGGATCTTGGGCCAGGGTCCACTGCGGATTGGAGTCGGGTTGACTATTGCGCATTGTCCGCAGCTTCAACATCGCAAATACCCTTCCGTACAAGCCCACTCTTCTTTGTCGAAGAATCACCGGGCGGCCATCCACCAATGCGATCAATCCCATGGCTACGGCCAATATGGGGAGCGCCCCAATCAAGGCAACGCTGGCGATCAGCAAATCCGCGATCCGTTTGACGCGATAATAATATACATGGGTGAGCTTGAGGTCAAGGCCTTCGATCCAATGCGGCGCGATGTAAATCACGGGGACCATTTTTAGATGCCGCTCGATAAATCCTAACTCGCCACTGACGGTGACTTGACGAAAGATGAAAGTTTCAGCGACAACTCCGCGGTTGACATCAGAACCGAAAGCCTGCTCGCCGAGCACCAACTCTGACAGCGCTCCTTGCGCAGCAATATGGTCAATTTCCGCGATCCATCGCTCAGCCGACCAATCCACCGCCCCATCCAGATACGCAAAAGACATGGGGAGCTGTGCCGCTGCCGTCAGCCGTTCGAAGTTTTCGCGGCTGGCCTTCGGGCCGAGGAAGAGGATTCGCCGTTTATGTGCTTCAGCCCAACGCCGCATGAGAATGCGCGGGGGAACGATGAGACAAACACTTAACATAAACGTCCAAAGAAGGATCCATCGGCCTACATTCGCGTACAGTAGGCCGTTCACCACCACCGTAAAAATCGATGTGCAAAGGGCTGCCCAAAGAACACAACGCAGCCACTCCGCCATCCGCGAGCGACCTATCGACCAATCGTGGATGTCGAGCACATAGGCCGCGATTGTGGCCGTCAAGGCATAGATTAATGCCGCATCATTTGGGCCCAGGATTCTGGTCGTCACTTCGGTGCTGTTCGGCGTAAGCACATAGGCGAGCCGACCCGAGATCCATGTTGACGCGAATGTATAGATTGCACCTAGGGGTTGCGCACGATGCCAGTCCATATTTGTCGATTTGGACTTGTCGCTCACAGTGTCCTTGTTTCGCTCCCGTGGAGGGCGCAATGAGAGCTCACTGGGTTCGCTATCCTGCCGAACGAGGTAATCGGGATTTCAGGACCATACTCCCCAGAGCGGCAGAACCCCAGCTGAAATGGATAACGCAAAACGCTGCGATTAGTCCCAGCCAGAGGTTCCACCCGTGCCGACTCGCCAGAGCTGCCGAATAGCAGGCTAGAACCGCGACGTACGAAAGCACGAGGATGAGGCCTACCTGCATCGCCGACGGCCAGATCATACCGCCGAGCAATGTGCCCGCCAATACCGTCACCCACAGCAGGGGCAGAACCTGCCGAACGCGCAAGGAGTGCGGGTACATCTTCAGCGTTCGGGCCCTCCACCACCCGTAGCGGGAGTATTGCTTCGCCAATCCTGTCAGGCTCGAGCGCGCGAAGTACTCACAACAAATTCCCGGATCGAAGTGAATGCGACCTCCGTGTGCACGAATGCGAAGGTAGAATTCGTAGTCCTCATTCGCAAGTAATCGCTCATCGTATTTTCCAACCGTCTCCCAGGTATTGCGCGTGAAACAACCGAAGGGAACGGTATCCACGTCGCGCGGAGCAACCGATTCTGTTCGCCGGTACTCGGCTCCTCCCGTGCCCAAACCCGAGCTTACCGCCAAAGAGATCGCTTTGGCGACTCGGCTAGATGCGCCCGGTCGGATGATCCACCGGCCGCCAACGACGCTCGCTCCGGAGCTCTCGAGCAGTATGCAACACCGTCGCACATAATCGGTCGCCGGCCGACAATGGGCATCGAGCCGGATAACTACGGCTCCGGACGCCGCTTCAATCCCGGCATCCAGACCAGAAGGGATTGTTCGTTTAGGATTGTAGAGAACTCGCATCGGAATCTGCGTACGCAACCGCGCAAATTGTTGCGCCAGTTCCACCGTCTTGTCCTCCGACATTCCGTCGACAATGATTACTTCAAAACCGTCGGTGTCCTGACTGGCAATCGCCTCCAGAAGAGGGACTATGAAGCGCTCCTCGTTAAAACAGGTCACAACAATGGAGGCGATTGGTCTAGCCTTGTTCGGTATCATCATACGAAAGACGCAATTCGCGGACCGACGGCCGCCATTCGCGATAGCTGAGAAGAGCGATAGCCATGATGATTTTGGGGAGAATTGTAATTACGTAAAGAGCGATCGCATAACTCACGGCTACATTGCGCTGTAGTGCGAATGTCGAGAGTGCCAGCACGGTGAGATATTGGGAAACGCCCAGCTTCCCCGGCAAGGACGGCGGGGCATTCCCCACCTGAAGTACAACCAGCAGAAGCAAGGACGCGATCGGGGGCACCTTAAGATCCAAGGCTTGAAAGAGACAATAGTTCGTCGCCGCCGAACTCGCCCAAATGCAAAGCGACAATCCCCAGATTCTGAACTGCGACTGCCATCGGCGCATTGCCCGAAACCCGCTCGATGCTAACTGGCCGTAGTGTGACATGACGCCTATCCAATGCTTCGAAAGAAGAGGCAGGACGTTTTCCAGCCACGTTAGACAAGACCGTCCAGCTAGACTTAGGGTGATCAATCCAGCGAGGGCTATGGCACCGCCAGCCAGGACCAAAAGACCACTTGCCGATGCCCAAACCGGTTGAATCATCACGAACCGGAGGATCACGACCGCCAAGGCCAACATCACCAAATCGATCACTTTTTCTGTCACCACTGTGACCAGTATTTGCGTCTTAGAAAGATTGATATCCGGCTTCAAGGCGTAAGCGCGCGCAATCTCTCCCCAACGCCCCGGGACCGCAATATTTACGGCTTGGCCTATAATGATGCTGTTGAAATATCGAAGCCAAGACCGTCTATTTTGGTCTGGATAGAACAACAGGCGCCAACGCGCGGTGAGCAGCACCAAAGTGACCATCACGGACAGCAATGCCGCCGCAAGCCACGCGTAGTTGCTGCGACGAATCGCAAATCCTACTTCCAGCCAATCCGCGCCCCGAAAAGCCATCCATAACGCCACACCGCCAAGGATAAGCCCAAATCCAAGCCGCACTCTTGAGTATTGCATTCCAGATTTCACCGGCTGGGAGTGTGTTTTCAATGGTCGAGCAACCCCACTGGCCACACCGCACTTTTGATTGCCCACCCTTCTCATCGGCAGCGGGGCGCGTACGACCATCGAAAACCTCGATAGCCTAATATATTATCGCAAGGAGATAGCCTGCGTGTCGGGCTCAATGGCTTTACCGCCAGCAGATGCTGCGAAGCCATACCGGGCGCGCCGGGGATCAATAATACGGTACCGCCGCTGACCAGCCCTACTAAATTTAATCAAGAGATTACCTCCGGCGAGGCCTGTCCACAGTATTCAGAGCAAGCAGCCGAATAACCGAGCCTCCATGATACAACGTCAGCACTCCCCACACCGGCCAAAGGTTGTTTTCACTAAGCGTGAAGCTGAGGCAGAAAAGTGCCAAACCGAAGTAACAAATGGATAACGGCCGACGTTTTGATAATCGATCCCATAATCTCACTCCGCTCTCCTCGCTCTTCCATTTTTGGTGGCTGAAGGTCGCAAGGACGATGGCGAGGCCTAATATCCAAAGCGCGCTTACGCCAACTGTTGCCCAATTGATCATCGACTCAGAAGCGCAATCTTAGCGCCCCTGACGGGTGACGTTCCGTATGAACCAGGCTAAACGCCGAAACAGCCAGCGCCAGATCGAACCAGAACAAAACCCCGACCTTCGCACCAAGAGGAATGGCGTCGCTGATACCGAATAGGAACTGCGCAATCAACCCCGCCCCTAACCCGCTGGCGACATCACGTATCCACGGCGAGTGCGCCTTCCGGAAGACGTACACAAGAAGATACGCTACCTGCAGCCACAGCGCCGTGTACGCCACCAATCCGGCCAATCCCAAATCGAGTGCTACCTGCAAAAACTGGCTGTGACAATGTGCGATATCAAATTCGGGGCTGATTGTAAAGCTCGGGTATAACAGCGGCATCACGCGCCGAAACATGTTCATTCCCATGCCTGTGTACGGAAAATCTCGAATTCCCTCAATGGCCCGAGACCAAATTTCCACTCGCCCGACAACATTAGACTCCATGTTGTCGTCCATTTGTATCGACACGATTGGAAACACCCATCGCCATCCCAAGAGTACGATGACGGCTACGACCAGCAAGAGAATCGCCAAGCAGCGGCGACTTCGCGGTCCATGCCAAGCCAAGAGCGCCGTTGATGATGCGCCCAACGCCAGCCAGGCCCCACGGGATTGAGTCAAAACCAGCACTCCCCCCGAAAGCAGCGCCGCTGCGAAATATGCCGCCCGCCATACTCCTGGCGGCCACAATGCCCTCGGGCCGTCAAAGAAGTCACTTCGCCCCGATAAAGAGTTGCCCAATAAAACCAATTGCAGCGGGATGAACAAGAGTAACGAGCCTCCAACCGCATTCGCGGAAAATCCTTCCTCTGCCCCGGGCAACCCTCTGATGGCTCGGGGCAAATGTGCAGTAACCGTCCTGAGCACCGGCACTTTGTCCAGCCAGTTTGTTCCCAAGAGCGCAATTACCGCCAAGCCTGCTCCACACAAAATAAACACATGCATCGCCCACCAGAACTGCGACTTGTTCCGCAATGTGCGGACGATCCCATAATAAAGCACGAGCCCAAAGACCAATCCCGCCACCTTGGGCAGGCTAAAGACAATGTCGGGAGTGGCAACCAGACTGATACAAACCGTCAAGCCTAAAACAAAAAGAACCCCGTCAAGCGGGGTTCGGGGCAACTGCGGTTTATCGGCGAATCGCCTAACGAGCCAAAATGCCGGCACGAGCAAGAACAAGGGCACCCGGCTGGGCGAAGGGAACAGGAAGACCGGCGAAATCAATATGACAACGAGGACATGGAACCGATCTGTTAGGCGAGCCGCGCGATAGAGTGCGTTGCGAATTGCAGACATGGCTCGTTTTCTGGCTCCCCGTTGGAACCAAGCAAAAATTACCTCATATCAAGAACCCGTTCCTCGAATAACCACCCATGCAGTACGCAGCAAAATTTTAACATCCAGCCACAAGGACCAGTTGTCTATGTATTCTAAATCCATCCTGACCCAATCGTTGAAATCAGTGATCTTGTTGCGCCCGCGCACCTGCCATAGGCAAGTAAGACCTGGACGAATTATTAATTTGCGTTTATGCCAAATCTCGTACCTCCGCAATTCGTGTGGAAAGGCTGGACGCGGCCCGACCAAGCTCATATCGCCCGTCAGGACGCTCCAGAGTTGCGGCAATTCGTTAATACTGTATTTCCGGAGAAATTTACCCAATGGCGTCACCCGCGGATCATTCTTGATTTTGAACACTGGCCCGCTCATTTCGTTCTTCGAGAGTAACTGCTCCCTGCGGGTATCGGCATCCGCGTCCATAGTTGTAAATTTGAAGCCCGTAAAGTGGACTCCTTTGTGCCCTACGACTTTCCAACGATAAAAGACCGGAAGATTTGGGGTTGTGACCTTAATAGCGACCGCTACCAACGCAAATACCGGAAGTAGAATGATCAGCAAGATAAATGAAAGGATTATATCTATCATGCGCTTTGCGAAGAGAGCGTTTGAGTTCCAGTGCGGCGGCTTAAGAACGATTGCAGGCAAATGCAACGCTTCCGCGTGATACAATATCCTCAGATCCCGGGGTCGTTCGTCCAGCAGGATTTCAGGAACAATACGCAGGAGCACCTGGAAATAATCGCAGTCTTTAATCACTTGCTTGAGCCAAGCTTCTCCCGAATTAGGATAGGCCACAATCACTTCGTGCACAGCCTTGTGCACAAGCAAGCTACTTAGGCCAGATACCGTGCCGAGGTGAGGAATGTCGGTATGTTCCAAGCCACCCAACGCATTTCCCGACTCGAGCGTCAAAAATCCGCAAACACGGTACTCTGACTTCAGCGTCGTTTCCATAAAGAAACGCGCGAGCCATTCCAACCCCAATGGGGATCCCACCAACAGAACCTCCTTAGTATAATAACCCAAGGCTCGACGGCGCATGAAATAGGAGCGCAAGGTAAGCCGGACGGAACATAGTCCAGCGGCGCTGAACAAGCTAAAGGAAAATACCCAAAGTCGACTCCATCCCAAACTCTTGGTTGCGAACAGGGCCAAGGCGACCATTGCGAGTCCGCAGAATGGAGCAATAGAAGCAGCGACGATGATCCGGCGACATGGTTGCTCGATCAGAGCGTCGTACGCCTTGAAGATCTCGAGGAACAGGATGGTAGCGGGCGATAAAGCCAGAAACATCCACAGGAAATCGGTCACCGGAGAAAGCGGCACGCCCATACTAATGGCGGGGGTTAGAATCTCCATCCATGGGCGCCAAAGGGCTCCACCGCGGATCAATGATGGCTGCAAGCATGCAACAAAAGCGTATGCGCCCGCAGACGCGATCCACATTATGACGAAATCAACCAGCCAGAACAAGCGACGGGGAATCATACCAAGTGTTACGGCTTAGGGTCGTTTATCGAGGTATTATCACCTATTTAATGTCAATGCCAGCATCGTCACACACATCAGCGCACGATCGTGTGCGACCCAAGATCTCGTAGCTCGTGTTCACGTGGCAGCGGCGCAGCACTAATGATCTCGATACCTATTAAGCGGTTGCAGCGAGCGCTGCAAAAAGTCCTCCTGCAAGCGCAGTAGCTTAGGGCGATCAAAATGTTCCTCCGCATATTTGCGGTTTCGGACCCCCATAGCGGCAAGAGCAGCGCCGGACCTGGTGACCTCCGCCGCAGCGGACGCGAGGCATTGAGGATCTTCCGGTGTAACAATGAATGCCCCCCCCGCCTCGCGCAACAGGTGCGCCGCCTGACTACCATTATTAACCGCGGCGAGAATGGCGCGCCCCGCCGCCATGTAGGTCAGCAGCTTCGACGGGATGACTGAATCCTTCATCGCGGCAAGCTGGTTGAGGAGCAGCGCATCTGCCGCTGAGAACGTGCTGGCCATCTGGTCTTGCGATTGAAACGGGAGCAACAGCACGGTATTCTCCAAATCATATTTCTTAATGAGCTCTTGCAAGGCGCGCTTTCCTGCTCCGTCACCGACGAGAATCCATTTCAGCGTCGGTACGGTGGATTGAAGCAATCTTGCAGCCTCTACTACATTAGACAGACCCTGCTTCAGCCCCATGCTGCCGGAATAAAGCAGAATTGTTTCCCCAGGTTCTATTTGATGCCGGCGCCGGAATTCGTGGTGGTTGCCCACGGGGCGAATTACGGCCAAGTCTACCGACGGTGGAGCAATGCAAATCCGGTCCACGGGATATCCCCGCCTGACCAAAGTTCCCTTGAATCCATCGCAAAGCACGATTGCACCGGATGCCGTTCGATACGAGGCGAACTCGAACGCCGTGAAAATCCTGGAGAGCCAGGCCCATCTCATCATTCCCACGTCCGCCGCGGCTTGGCTGGCGAAATCCATAATGTTAACTACGTAAGGTACCCGGCGTAGTGTACTGAACAACCGCACCAGCATCGCAATGCTTGGTTGTGCACCGACATAAACCACCGCATCCCATCGGTAAAAGTACCGCGGAATCAGCGCAAGAATCGCTGTAAGGCAAAATGTTCCCTCCATCAAAACCCGCTGGACCACGCTCGAGGGACGCCGTGGAATGAAATGCGAAAGACGCACTACTTCCACGCCGTTTAATTCCTCGCGCGACATGAAGCGACCGCGGTACTCGCGCCACCTCTTCCATTCCGGGGCAAACGGGAACGCCGTGACGACGGTGACCCTATGCCCCCGAGCGGCCAAATGTTCACAAATCGCAGCTGTGTGGGGCGATATCCCAGCCACCTCGGGCGAGTAATTAATACCGATAAACAATAGGCGCACGTGTATTCAGAGCGTAAGCTGCTTAACCAAGTCCCCTATCACCGCATTCTCATTATTGCGCGCTGCGAGAGCGACGCCGCTCAAACGGCCGCACTGTAAGTGTTAATCGTTTCCAAGGCCGCCTTCTCCCACGTAAAAGACTCGGCTCTCTTGCGGCCGAGCATTCTCATCTCCTCGACCGCGCCGCCCCCCTGGACCACAAGATGGATGGCTTCACCGAGCCCATCCGTGTCCAGCGGGTCAACGTTCGCGGCGGCCTCGCCCGCGACTTCCATAAGCGCCGGAATCCGCGAAATAATCACAGGAACCCCACTCGCCATCGCCTCGAGAACCGCGATGCCAAAAGTCTCCCGCAGAGAAACGTAGATCAGACCTGAAGCCGCCTGATATATCGATGGCAATTCCTCGTACGGCAGATATCCGGTCGTCACCAACTCGTCATCCCACCGGAATCTCGACGAGATATTCGACTTCATTTCGGATAACACCGAATGATCTATATTTCCAACCAATACCAATTTGTGCGGCATTCCGTACTTGACCTTGGCGAAGACAAAAGCTCTCAAGGTTGTCGGAAGGATCTTGTACGGCTGTGTCGTGGTCACTGCAAGTAGGTATCGCTCCGGGAGCCTGTGCTTCTCCCGGACCGTCTTGCCCGCCGCCGTCGGAGCGCCGGTTGCAAACGCTGCTCCGACACCGTGCGGAATCACGACCACCTTGCCCTCGGGAAGGCCGAGTACCTGCGTGGCCTCAGCCTTGCACGCACCGGACACCGCGATCAGCCTCGAAGCCTTTCGGACCGAGAGGCGCGTCAATATTCGGAAATACAGTCGCTTGTGCCACGAGAAAGAAGCCGTGAGGACAGGATGCGGAATCCAGTGAATTGTGCCTACGGTCTTACAGTGCGCAAAGACCGGGCCTACGTTCGCGTTGAAGTGAAGCACATCCAGCCGGAATATAATGGCAAGCACTGGCACAACCAGTTGCTCGCAGGCGACCCGGAACCACATCCAGCGGCAGACATTAGGAAAGATAATTAGCTTGGTATTGTTCCGGCTCGTGTCGAAACAACTGGCATTGTCGGCTCTGACAAATAGATAATATACATGCCCCGCATCCAGCCGCGTCATTGCGTTGACGAGATTCATCAAGTGCGGCTCCGAGGACGCGGGTTTGCCTCGGGCGAAATGCAGGGCCAGTATGCCGATTCTCATTTTCGGTCTTTCCTCCAGAATTCCAAGGCTTCACCGTAAACCTTCAGCGTTTCCCGAGCCGCGCCTTCCAGACTAAAGCGTCTCACGTGACGTTTTCCGTCGGCCACCAAACGATTCTGTAGGGACGTGTCACTTAATACCCTCGCCATGTTTTGGGCCAGGTTCTCGACATCAAGCGGATCCACGAGAATGGCCGCCGTGCCCGCGGCTTCTGGCAACGAAGACACGTTGCTCGTGATCACCGGCGTCCCGCAGGCCATAGCTTCAACCACCGGGTACCCGAAGCCCTCATAAAGCGAGGGATAGACCATAAGCGCAGCATTGGAGTATAGCGCCGGCAATTCCGGGTCGGGCATCGGTCCCGTCGATATAATTCGGCCGCCCCCCCCAGGTCGCTCGAGCTCGGCGATCAGCTCGCCGTTGCCAAAAAGTCGCGGCCCGCAAATCACCAGGTCCTCGAGCCGTCCGAACTTCTCCAACAGCTTGTAGGCCTTAACGAGCGTCACGACATTCTTTCGGGGATGAACTCCCCCGACGTAAAGCACATATTGCTTTCGCCTAAGGCCGTACTTCTCCTCCAAGGTACGTGCCGCAGCTCCATCGATCACTGGGCGGAACTGCTTTGTACAAATGCCGGGATATATTGCCACCACCTTTTGCGGCGGCACATTGAGTCGGCTAATAATTTCTTTTCTTGTGTTCTCAGACACTGCAATAATGCGCTGGCTGCGGCGTGCGGACCAGCCGATCAATGCTAGGTGGTACGCACGTCTTGCACTCAAATGTAGATGGCCGTGCGAAAGGTAGGTTAAATCGTGCATAGTCACGACCGAGGCGCAGGGAACATAGAAAGGCGTAAGGAAGTTCGTTGAATGCAACAAATCCACATGGAGTTTATTTAGGCGCAGCGGGCTCAACAGGTGCTCCCAGAGACACCTTTTCACCACGGAATCCTTCATCCCGAGGCAAACCGACTTGGTTATCATATCGCAGGTCGGTACAAGCTGCTTGCCGCCTTCGCTGCACAGCGCCAATATCTCGTCCCCGCTGGGTATCGCGGCCAGTCCCTGCAGCAGGCCCAATTGATATCGTGCCACGCCCGCCATCGTCCGGTTGACAGAGAGGCACAAACTATTAAGCGCCACTCTCATGCTCGCTGAGAGTCGGCCAGAATACACCCCGTGGGCGTCGTAGATTTGTGTGGGATTTTCATTCAATCACTGTGTTTGATCCTCAAGCTGCTTCGGCCCCGGTGATAACTTGTTGTTTACCTCCGTCTCTCCGCCAACGGCGGCCGTCCTTGCGGTCCGCCTAGGCCGTTCGACTCGAACGAAAATGAACGCCAGTTTCAAACGGGCCGGATCTGTTCTATTATGAAAGTGTACGTATCGGTCCATTTTTATTCCTTTTCGGTACGCCACTTCGGCCTTGAATCTCGCGCCAGCGAACCATAACGCCATACCGGTCCGTGATGCCCATCAAGGTCCCGTACAAGATTGAGATTTGAGGGGACATCCAGTTGTTATGAAATAGGCTGTGAATGATAGTGACGATACCGTACCCGAAAAGCGCCAGCGCAATGGCCGCCCCAAAGGAGTCGCAGTCAAGTTGCATATTCATGAAGCTGACGTAAACAAACTTACTCTGCAAATAAAGCAGTATTAACACGCCAACTATTCCCATGTTGAGCAAGTATGTAGCATAGGTAGGTTCCCCCAATATAATTTCATCCACATTCGTCACGCCGGTGTTGATGAATACTCTTGTGCCGGCGCCGTGGCCGATAAGGATCTGCCACTTGTTCAGATAAGCAATTGTCGCCGCCCAACCGACCTGCCGCCCTTCCAAGTGATAATTAGCGGCTGGATTCAGCAGATCGATTAACGGCTGAAGGAGAATAGCGATTCTCCCGTTTGTCGTGGTCAACTCAGTGGCATCGGCCGTGACGGCAACGCCCGCAACCGCAATGCATATTACACAAAAAGTAAAGGCCAGCAGCAGCTTTCTTCGAATTTGCACCCTCGCGGACGCGATCAGGGTGGCCGGGACGAGGATGCTCAACAGGTATGACGTCAGGCTAAGATCCAACACACTCCCTATCACCGCAATTGCGGTCAAAGCCAGCGTCAGGAATGTAGAACGCAATAGCGGCGTTCGATTAATCGCCATGCTTATCAGCACACACACTGCGAGGAGCACGGCTGGCGTAGAAGCGTTGTTCGCTCGGGCATCCAAATAGCTCGTCCATTGCGCAAAGCGCAAACTGGATAGTAGGAGAAGAGTAGCTCCGAATACCCCCCCGGCGACGATGATTAGGATTAGCGCTTTGACTTCCTTGTTGCTTCTTACGTACTTTCTGGTTAAAATGAAGGCGATCGCCAACATCACCGGGGATCGCAGATCTCTGCAAATGTCATACCAAGTATTATGGTTGGAGTACCCGATCATGATTGCGAAAACCCAGAGCGCAAACAGGGCAAGCCAGCACTCATTGAAGCGGGAGGCTTGCGGCGGCGGGACTTTCGAGGTTTGCTGAGAGGGCCATAATACCGCAGGTATTGCCGCAATTGCCGCGATATCGATAAGATTAAGGGGAACGTGTAGCAACTCAAGTCTCGGACCCAAAAGCAACTGATAATCCACGAACGAGGCGAGGATGACCAGAATTACAATATTGAACATTTTAATCTTTCCTTCGAAGCTGGAGTGGGTCGTGATGTCCCTTCCTTGTGGACTGGTCGGGTTTTGAGAGACCAATCTCCCGCTAGTGCGGTTCGCCCAGCTTACTCTTCCCATTGGCGATGCTCGGCCCTTCCACGTGTGCGGCCCCCGACTTCGGGTCTCTTCCGCCGGCGGCTAGTAGATGATAGTAGGCCAAACGAAGCGGCATCGCGGCCCGATCGTTTTTGATGGCTGCTTCGAGACAACTTTCGAGCGCCGCGAGACAACCGGACGCTTTGAGAGTTTCACTTAATTTGCGCCATGCTTCGTGCCGCGCGCCGAATGCCTCTTCTGTCTTGCCGCACCACGCGACAGCTTGGCCCCAATCCTCCCGGTTTGAATAGATATTTACGAGCTGCACATACGGTTCTGACTGGCTCGGATTTAGGGCCATCGCCTGCATCCAGAGTTCAGCGCCCCTTTGCTGGTCACGAGTCCCGATAACGTTTGCGGCTATATAATGCGTAAAATAATCTGCGGGCGCCGATTGCACCGCCAGCTCGCAGCTTTCCACCGCAGCCTGCGAATCCCCCGCTTGGTACTGAACCTCGCCGCGATAGGCATACGCGCGTCCCCTTAGCAATGGTGTGGCGATCAGCGAGCGCAGCACTTTATTATAACACGCTAGCGCCTCGGCGTTGCGACGCGTGAGCGCAAGTGCTCTTCCGAAGCTTAATAGTGCCGTGCAATCACTGGGGGCCAGGTCAACTGCCGCTTTAAAGTAAGCCATGGCCTCATCCTGCCGGCCATGAGAACTGGCCCAATTGCCCCGCATCATAAGGTATTTCGAGAATTGTGGAATCCGGCCCCAAGCTGCAATACGTTGTCCCGCCTCGCCTCGCGCCCCGGAGACTTCCCCGCGTAGTAGGCATACCAACGGTTGCTTCGCGTCTATTGCTCCGAGTTGTATCAAAAGCTCTTCGGCTCGGGATAACTCGCCTTGCCAAAACGCTATCTTTCCCGCCGTTGTCCGGAGCCTGGGCGCCTCCGCGCGGAAAAAGCTTGCTTGCTTAAACCAACCTTGAGCAGCCTCCAGCAACGCATATTGCGCGGGCGTAACCTTTGGAGGGGAAACCCACGAATGTTCGGTATCACCAGCCGACATTAGCGCTCGGAGCACGAATAGATTACCGACATTAAAACAGGCCAAAGCGACACCGAACGATGTGCCGCCCACGACTACGAAAGCCATCAACGATAGAACGATGCCGTGTTGCGCGCGATTTGACCAACTCTGTTGCATATTGCGGCGTTCCATCAATACAACTTACGCCGTGTTCACAGTCCGAAAAGATTGCCGGGGAAATCTCGAGTTGGGATTTCTTCGCACGCGCCGATCTGAGCGTCCTCAATTGGTGCCGCGCAGCTTTTCGGCGATGTTCCCTAAACAATATTTTCTGAGCATGAATTGCTGCCCGATGCTTAACAGACGCAACAATTTCAGCAGCAGTCTGTCCTTCGGAGTGCGGGGGGGAACACTGGCGTTCAGTTCGCCAACAAATGATTCTCGCCAGCCGACAAAGATGCCACGAAAAACGGCGTATGTAAACTCACGCCTCTTTCGCGCAATGAACCCCGACGGGAATATGTCATGCCGGCTTTCCATTAATGTCAAAGCCCTGCTATGTGACTCCATCGACCGCTCAAGATCTGCTACGTAGCTGGCTCCGTAGCTCTTGGCAAGTATCCTGAAGGCTACCAGTGGCTCCGGTATATAGCACATTCCACACTTTAAGGCCACGTAGTGCGCGCAAAACCAATCAGCGAGCAGGCCGAGCTCTGGTCTCAACCCCCCCGCCTCCTGGCATTCTGCTGTCTTGAACATAACGTTGACGACCCCGCCTAGGAACCATGGTTGCCGCTCAAGTCGCTGTAGTACTCGGTCTCTCGACAGGTACATGGGCATCCGTATATTCACATGACTTTCGTGGCTGTGAAAAGACGGGAGAGCGGCAAGCGGAATATCTGCACCATTTTTATCTATAAACTTCATGGAAGTCGCGGCCATCCCTGCTCGCGGCGATTCCTCCAAGCTTTGCAAAGTTTTTTCAAAGAAGCCCGGTAGAACCAAGTCATCTGCAGCGAGGGCGTAAAAGTACTTTCCCCTAGCCTCGCTTAGCCCTCGGTTGACTGAGTAGAGACAGCCGCGATTCTTTTCATTCTGTAACAACCGAATTTGGTTCCGCCCTTTGGAGAATGATTCTATCACCTCTCTGCTGTTATCGGTGGAGGCATCGTCGACGATTATAACCTCTTCAGGTACGACTCTTTGAGACAATACTGACTCCAAGACACCTGTAAGGTAGCGTGCGTGGTTATAGTTCGGGATGCAAACTGAAAGGTTCGAGCCATTTTTCATACTACATTCTTCCGTAGAGGATGTTGTTGCTCAGGCGATGTCGCACCGCACCACCCGAGTCCGTCTGACTTTCGACTGTAGTGCATATCTAAGGCTCCGCGCCCCTGCAGATTATAATCCTCCTGTCACGGGCATTGATGCCACGCTGAACGGCACCGCCTCCAGATCCCTTGACACCAGACCAACATCAAGAACGCCATTGCGAGATAGCTCGCCGCGGCCCCGACTGCGCCGAACCGCTTGCCGAAATACCAAATCAGGAACCCCGCCAAAACCGACGTCGTGACGCTAGCGACTAAGATGGGCTCTTTCTTATGCGCCCGTAAATAGCTGACAAAGCACTGTGTAACCTGCAATAGCAGGAAGGCAAAGAGAAATAATGCCGTCGGCGTTGGGCCCAGCAGTCGGTGTGCAAAAGTACAGTCCGCGCGGTTCACTATGATCACGGCGCACCAGATCGCAATCGTACCCAAAGCCACCACCGTCACGGATCGAGCCGAAACGCGCCTCCAAATCAAATCCAAGAGGCCATATTCACGACGCGCGATGCAAATGCCAAACTGCGGGACTTTAGGACTAAGCCATGCCATGCCGACCATTTGCAATCCTTGCGCAATCTGCAAGGTCATCCCCATTTGCCCCGCAACTATTGCTCCGTGATAATAAAACATCACTGGATTGAACATGGATGAAAATAAATATGTGACCAGGCCGGATACTGCCAGCCTCCATTGCATGGGTAGAAGCTCTTTTTTCCATTCGATAGTACTATGCCTGGGGCGTGAAAAGAATGGAACGAAGAAATGTTTGTACTGAACGAACAACAGCCAAGCATTCCGTGTCAACTTGGCGCCAACCGCGGCGACGGCGGCCCACAGCCCGCCGCCCAAAACCAAGGTCATCCAAAAAGCGATGTTTTCCATTATAGCTTGTTGGAGCCTAAATCGGTTGATAGTATTAACTTGGTTACATCCTTCGAGGAGAGCGTTAAACGGCAGGAGCCAGAACAACAATCCGCTCAAAACAACAAGCCCGAACCACGGGCTTTGCCAAGAGATGCCGGGATGCGATTGGCGAGAGAGGAAAAACCAACCCGCGATGCCGACTCCCACGATAAAAAGGGCCATCGCGGCGGCGTACCATTTGAACATCAGTCTACCCAAACTCACCAACCGGGACAAAACCTCCGGCGATCCCACAATGTAGCCGGATCCATCGAGCTTAAGGGACGCCCATTCGTGACTAGCCGCGTTCGTGATGACGATGACGAAACCGAGCTCCACGAAAATCTGCAGCGCGAGCAAACTACCAAACGTGTAATAGAAACCCTGTGTCTCCGCATTCAGATGCCGGACAATCAGCAGCATGCTGACTGGGTATGCTGCGATCTGCCAGACTCGCGTGAGTAGGAGGTAGGCAACGGCCTCGTCGATCTCGAAATGACGCAGGATCCTTCTGAATACCCGCTTTCGCAGCTCGCCGGGTGCGGAAAGCGTGGATTCTGCGATCACGGGCTCGCTGGCATTCTCGGGCATCAATTAGTCGGTTCTCTGACCGGCGCATATGCTATTTCCGGGTCGTAGGGCGCCGCGATTGTAATATCTTGATTGGCAATTGCCCCACATACGGTATCCATCCATGCGTGACAGCCAAATGCCGTGCGGAGGATTGTAGCCGGCGGCGGTTGCACTCGCAATACCTGGGACGATATTATTTTCACGGGCTGGGGAATAGGAATGTAAGAATTCTCCTTTACCGGGTCATCGTCGACCAAGTACGAAATGTGCTTTCCAATCCCACTGAACAGCAAAAAGTTAAACTGGGGATGCGATGCACCTAACGCGACGATTGGCCGTCGATATCCGGATACCCTCTTCACGATGGCCTCGCGCATCGACTCCCAACGGCCCCGGAACTGCCGGCAAAGTAAGACGTTTTCGTCCGTATCGCGAAGTTTCGTTTTCCGGTTAACCGCCCCCAAGGTACACCAAATCAGAATATTCGTAGAATCCCGATGCGGCCGCGTGGTCACCTCCTCCACTGCAAAGCCGACTCGTTCCAGCATAAGACGCACGTTTTCACACATGAAGAGGTGCAGGTGTTCGTCCCAAAGCTCATGGATCTGAGTACGGCAAATGATTCCATCCGCGCCTGGGATTTCGATAAAGAGGCTGCCGTTGTGCGACAAAAGTGTCTTCATAGCACTAATAAATGCCACAGGATTTGGCACGTGCTCTAAGGTATGTCGACATACTACAGCCGCCGCGCCACCATATTTCATACGAATCCGGTGCGCTTGGGTCTCGTCCAAATGCGTCACCTCAACGTTGTGCCCGTAACTGCGGCAGACGGTTGCGCATTCCACGGAAGGCTCGATCGCAATCAGGTTGTGAAATCCGGCGGCGGCGATTAGGTTTAGGAACGATCCATCGTTGGCTCCGACCTCTATGACCAATGCCTTAGGGTCCGAAACCCGGTCTTGCAAAGCTGTTATGATCTGGGGGCAATATGCTGGCATCTGTCGGCCCGTCGTCCGGTTAACACGCGTGTAATCCGCATTGTTGTCGCCGAACGACTGCCGCCGAATAAGGCCGCATTTCGAGCAGAACTCAAAGCCGAGATGAATGGCGGCGGAGGGGCTTTCCGGCGCTGGAAGAAACGTTCCTGATCGCGGAACGTCGCCGAAATCAATGAGGGATTCGAACGTCGAGCTTTCACAAGCGGGACAAGGCGTACTAGAAATCATATATTCAATTGTGAAGCACGGGGCATCCCGGCAAAGCATGCGACAGGGAGAGACGTCACGGGGGCAGGATCCCGTCGATGACTCGCAGGGGCGCATCCCACCGGAACCCAAGTTCCTGCACCGCGCGACTTGCGTCCAGCGTAGAACACGCAGGAAGGTGTTCGAGTTCACCTCCTGCGTTGCCATTCGCACGATGGACCAAGCGCTCCTCGCATCCCAACCGACGCGCGAGGTGTAAGGCGATATCAGCGTATGAAATATCTTCGGTTCCAGACAGCTGAAAGACTCCATGACCCCTTGTCTCTGCCACGCGGCTCACGGCCTGTATGACCGAATCAAGGGCGATCGGCGAACATACATAATCCCCGAACGCCCGGATGACCTGACCAGTACTCAGCTGCTGTGACCAGTTTTTAATCAAAGGCAAACCGGGATGAAAGACCTTGGTCAGCCGGACGATGGCGCACTGGCTTCCAAGCGAAGCCAACGCTGCCTCGGCCTCGGCTTTTTGGCGGCCGTACTCAGTCCGCGGACTGGGTGACTCCGCCGCCGGTCGGAACGGTCTGCTGCCGTCAAACACCAAGTTTGACGACATGAAAATGACGAAGGTGCCTTGTCCCGCCAAATGCCGCGCCAACAAGGCCGTCTGCAGAGAGTTCACAAACCGGGTGGGGTCAGGCCGACGACGGCACTCGTCAAGATTGGTGATAGCGGCGCACAAAACCGCCACTTCGCACCTCGGTAATGTAGGCCATAAATCAGCCTCTTGGCTTAGGTCCAGCCGGACAATGCCCTCTCTATTCGCGAGCGGAGACAACGCGGTGCCAAAGACGTCATGACCGGCGGCGCGCCAAGCGTGATGCAGGGATCCCCCCAGTAGACCATCCGCGCCAATGACGAGGAACCGGCGCCTCACGAAGCCTTTCGATAGCAGCCTAGGGCCCATAAATAATGCGCCATAGGAGTGAAGCCCGTGTGAACCACCTCGTCATTCATCGAGAAGACGAAGACATTGTGAAAGTGGCGGCCCAGTAGTGCGCGCATGCCGGGCCCGTCCTTGCAGTTGACATGCCCTTGCTTGCTTTGGGGCGAAGCGTAGGCTTGGGAGTGAATCGACGGCGAGCCGAGGAGGCAGGCGCCACGCGCATTGAGGCTGCTGGCAAGGTTGCCGACAAACTGATCTTCGTCGGCGGGCAGGATGTGCTCGATCACATCCACGGCGTACACGCCGTCAAAGTCCCCAGCGACTGGTCCGGCCATCATGTCGTGAACCTGATATTCCACCGGCCATCGTGATTCCGGCCGCGCCCGGTTGCGCTCAATGAAGAGCGGATCGAAGTCGGTGGCGACGACGGTGGGCACTTCCTGTCGCACGATGCGCGTCCCGAACGCATCGGCACATCCAACCTCGAGCACCCGGCTCATGCCCGAGAACATCTTCGACACAAACTTATAACGAGCGAGGACAAACAGCAGGCGGCGGGGATCGTCGCGCCACACCTGGCTACTCATAAGTCCCATCCGCTCCAAGCCCTCCTGCTCGGCTTGGGTCAGCAGGATCTGATATTGAGCTTCGCGTGTCGTTTCCTCAGCCATAAATAAATCTTTCCGTTATCCCATTTGCACCATGCAACGCCCAGCAACGCGCCCGGTTTTCAGATCCGCGATAGCATCGTTGATCTGGTGCAGCTTGTAACGGGCGGTGACCAGTCCGTCAAAGGAGAGCTTACCGGCGGTGACGAGACGAACGAGCTTCGGGATGTCGACCTCAGGTCGGCAACTCCCGCCTTCGGAACCAGTAAGCACCTTGTTAAAATGCAGGGGCAAGGTGTAAATGCTGGGCTTGCGGGCCGCTTTCGGCGGAACGCCCACGAGGATCACCCGTCCTTGGGGTGCAGTGAGATCATAGGCAGTTTCGATGACCTCAGTGACGCCGGTATTCTCGATGGCCACGTCCACACCATGCGGGCCAACGAGTTTCGTGATTTCCTCGCGCAGATTACACTTGGCGGAATTTAGGACGTGCGTCGCGCCGAGTTTTTTAGCCAAGTCCAGCTTGTGGTCGTGGAGGTCAATACCGATGACGGGATGCGCGGCCACACGCGCGGCAAATTGGATGATGTTCAATCCTACGCCGCCGGTTCCGAAAACCGCGATGCTCTCGCCGACGCCGAGCCGGGCGTTGTTGTTGACGACGCCCAGCGCAGTCGTGACGGCGCAGCCGAAAAGCGCGCCAATTTCCGGATCAAAATCCGTCGGCACCTTCGTGACGCGGTTTTCCGAAACGACGGAATAATCGCTGAAGGTGGTCACCCAGCCGGAGTTGATTTTGGAAAAGCGCTTCGAGGTGTAGCTGCCGACCGGGGCCTGCAAGCCTGCGCCTTTACGCCAATGGCAGACGACGCGATCGCCTGGTTTAACGCTTGTGACACCTTCCCCGATCTCCTCGACGACGGCGGTGGCTTCATGCCCGAGCAGGTGCGGAAGGAACTTGTCGGGGCCCTTCGCACCTTCGATCTCGTTGATTTGCGCGCCACAGATCCCGCTACAGATAATCTTGACCAAGACTTGACCGAACCGCAGCGGCGCGGCCTCAATTTCCTCGATTACAAGCGGTTGTTTGAGCTCGGTGAGGATAGCGGCTTTGAATTTCATGTTTTGTATATTGCCGCTGGCGGACAGAGGCCCCGCTGCGGTGTGAGGGGCGAACTTTCAGAGGGGTTCGTCGCTGGCGGCCACAGGTTCTTATTCGAAATAGATAAACTCGTAGTCGCCGGTGAAACCGAAGTGGCGGTAGAGCCAGATCCATTCGGCCGTGTCGAAGAACGACTCGCAGGTGAGCGCCCAGCACTGGAGGTTGAAGAGCTCCTGCTCGTTGCGGTAGCTCTCGAGCATGATGTAGCCCTGCTTGCCCACGCGTTCGATCTCGGCGAGAGCGGTTTTCAGCTCGAAGATCCGGAGGTTGTGCAGGCAGCCAAGTGAAATGACCAAATCGAAATGCTTGTCGCCAAAGGGGTAGGCGTCCTGCGCGCGATAGCGAAAGAGCGTGCCCTTGAAGTCCGGCAGCGCGGAGGCCAAGCCGTGCTTCGAGATATCGAAACCGACGATCTCGAGGCCGGGCTCGATAAGCTGCATTTCATAGAGGAGGAAACTTTTCCCGCAGCCAATATCGAGCACGCGGGAACCAGCCTTGAGCCCGTAGGTGTCGATAAGTGCCTGCGCCACCGGCTTCCAGCGGCCCGGGAGATACTTGTAGCCTCCGTAACCGAAGCGGCGGTCACCGTCCCAGTAGTCTCCCTCGTATTCCTTCGCCTTGTGCATGCAGGCGACCTTGTCGTTTACCATGCGCTCGATGTAGTTGCGCTTGGTCGCCTTGTGCAGAGGCGTGACGATGTTAAGCAGTCTTCCCATAAGATATATCGCCCGGTGGTCAGCGCGCGGGACAGGCCCCACGGGTCGCGCGGCCGAGCATCACGCGCGCGCGGGCGAGCTGGAACTTCCGCCCCGCCTGCACCCGACCCTGCTCGAAGCCGCTGAAATTGCCGCGCGTGCGGCCAACTCCCAGAAACTCATTCAGGCAAATGCAGCTCCACTTGAGCTGGTACACCGGCCGCAGCAGTTCCACCCGGCGCTCGAGCAATTCGCCCGCGGCATGATCGGCGATTAGAGCCAGCTTGAACTGGTCGCTCAGGGTTGTGTCGAGCAGCATGTCGGGCTGGTTCGCGAAATCGTTGATCAGCTTCGCCGGGTCGTCCCAGCCGGCGTATTCGAAGTCCACGAACCGCAGGCGGCCGCCGGCCGCGCGAAGAGAATTGTGGAAACCGAAATCCGATGCCGAAAGGCAGCGCTCACCCCCCGGAAGTACCTTCACGCGATCCACGCCGGCGTGAGCGATGCGATCCTGAATCTCACCCCAAACCGGTTCCAGCTCCTCCCGGACGAACCGCGCCGCTTCGCGGTCCACGTCATCCTCGACGACCAGGCCGGAGAGTCGCTCGACGCGGCCCCGCGTCGTGGCAACATGCTCGTCGATCGAAAAGCATGCCTCAGATGCCCGCGGAAGCCGGCGCGCGGCATTGCTGTCGTTCCGCGCATTCATCTCACGGAAAAAGCGGATCGCGTGGTCGATGTGCCCCGCATCCACCTCGCTCAGCGCCGGTCGATCGCCGACGATGTACTCCATCAGACCCGCATGCGACGCCGGATCGGCTGCATATGGCTCGGCCACATAGGCGCAACCAAGGCTGCGAGCATAGCGCAGAAATGCAAATTCTTGGGCCAGCCGATCCCGCGTGTCCTTCGCATGGTGAAAATAGCACTTGAGCAGGGCCAAGCGACCCGATGGCTGCCGGAGCTGGAAGACGCGGTTGTTGCGACCGCCCGCCATCGGCTCGAGTGAAAACTCTCCACTCCAGCCGGCATCCTTGAGCAGCCGCCGCGCGAGCGCCCGGGCCTGCGTTTCGTCGAGGTTCATGCGCACCGCGCCTCGCGTGCGAGCGCCGCCATCCGCTCGGCGATTTCCTTCCAGGTCGCGGCGCGCACGACCTCCGCGCCCGTATGACGCACGCCGCTGGGATCGAACAGTACCTTTCGGGTCGCTAACGGGAAACCCGGCTCGGCGAACACTTCCGGCAAGTCATCGACGAATACCTCGCAGCCTCGTCGACGGATGGCCGCGACTTTGGCGGCACGTGTGTCGCAGAATTCCACCGCATTGCGTGAGAACCTGCCGCGCCGCGAGTCAAACCAGCCATGGTGCTCGAGCCAACTCAGCGCCGCGATGCGTAAGTCGCAACGCACCCCGCGCGCGGGAAAACGCGTTTTGTGACTAATCACGCAGACCTCGTCGCCCCGTGTCCCGGATTCCGCGAAAAACTCCTCCACGCCAGGGAACGCCTCCGCCTCGAGCAGGCGCGGCCCGTAAACCTCGGCCTGCAACTCCGTCCAGGCATCGTTGCCCCGCGTGCCCATCACATGGCGTTTCACGTCTTCCTTTGAAGGTGGAATTTCCGGGCCAATCCATCGCCACTCCCGTGCGACGCGCTGGAACAGCGCCTCGTAGCGGATGATGGTGTTGTCGAGATCAACGCCGATGCGCATGCGGTCAGGCCTTCAGCGCCACAGCCACCCGCTGCGCGATGGCCAGCGCGTCGAGTCCGAAAATCTTCCGGGCGTGTTCCTGCTCGCCGGGTTCGTGCAGGAACTCGTCCCCCGCGCCGAAACGCAGGAGACGCGCCCTCGCGAGCACCGGCCGATCCGCCAGCCACTCCGCGACCGCGGAGCCGAAGCCGGCAATAAGCGCGTGCTCCTCAACCGTGGCGATGATGTCGAACGCGTTCGCAATGTCGCCCAGCATGGCCTCGTCAAGGGGTTTCACGCTCGCGCATGCCACCACGCGGGTGGTGAGTCCCTCGCGCGCAAGGAGGTCCGCGGCGGCAAGAACCTCGGGGAGCATGTTGCCAGTCGAGAGGAGGCATGCCCGGGCGCCCCCGCGGACTTCCCGCCACTGGCCCACCGTGAACGGCGGCGGCGCGGGGAACACGACGGGCTCCCCCTTCTTGCCGATGCGAATGTAAGCCGGCTCGCCGCCGATGACCGCGGCACGCAGGCAGGAACGGAGCTCCATCGCATCAGCCGGCGCTAGCACCCGCATGCCGGGTAGCGACCGCAGCAGCGCGAGATCCTCCAGCGAATGGTGGGTCGCGCCGAGCGAGGCATACGACAGTCCCGCGCCGGTGCCGACGATCGTCACCGGCATGTGGTGGTAGCACACATCGACGCGGATTTGCTCGAAACAGCGCGCCGTGATAAACGGCGTAATCGTATAGCAGACCGGGCGAAGTCCACAGCTCGCAAGCCCGGCCGCCATGCTGATCATGTTTGCCTCGGCCACGCCGCAGTTGTAAAAGCGTTCGGGTTGCCTGGCCTTGAATTTATCGAAAAGCCGGTTGCCGATGTCGCCACTCAGCATCACGACCCGCGGATCGGCGGCGGCCAGTTCGGTGATTTCCGCTGCGAATGCATTTCTCATGCGAGGCGAAGCTCCTTTCGCGCTCTCTCCACTTCCTCAGCCGTCGGCGACCGGTAATGCCAGTTGTTATCGTCTTCCATGTACGAGACGCCCCGGCCCTTCACCGTGTGGGCGATGATCGCGACCGGGATGTGGGGATCCCGCTGCGCGGCGAGGGCGGCGAAAATCTGCGCCAGATTATGACCGTCGACCTCATGAGCGGCCCAGCCGAAGGCCTCCCACTTCTTCTTCAACGGCTCCATTGCCATGACTTCGTCGCTACGGCCGGTCGCCTGCCACTTGTTGAAGTCGATCAACGCAGTAAGATTGCCGCGTTTGAGGCGCGGAGCCAGCATCGCCGCCTCCCATACCGAGCCTTCCTGGCACTCACCGTCGCTCATTAAGACGTAGACCTTATAATCGCGCTGCTGGATGTGCGCCGCCTGCGCCATGCCGAGCCCCACGCCGAGGCCGTGGCCAAGCGAGCCGGTGGCCCACTCGACGCCAGGCACGCAGCGCGGTGAAGGCTGCTCGGGCAAGCGACTGCCTTCCTCGTTGTAGTGATCAAGCTCCGCCTCGGGAAAAAACCCGCGCTTGGCGAGCACCGTGTAAAGGGCGCTCACTGCGTGCCCCTTGCTAAAGACGAGCCGATCACGGTTCGGATCGTCGGGCTTCGCGGGATCAATCTTCAGTAGTGTCCAATACAGCGCAACCAGCAGGTCCACGCAGGACATCGCGCCGGCCAGGTGCGCGCTCTGGGCGCGATGGGACATCGCGACGAGCTGAAAACGCACCTCGCGGCAGATCCGATCGAGTAGCCCAAGATCGGGCGAGGGCATCGCGGCGCCGCTCACTTGAGGTGAATCTCCTGCATCCGCTTGATGTTATAATAGAGCGAATCCGTCAATGGGTTCGGGACCTTGCCGGCCGCGAACATCGCCTTCAGTTCGCGCACGGCGTCTTCGATCGAAAAACGCGGTGCGTAGCCGAGCTCACGTTTGATTTTCTCCGATGAAATGTGGTACGATCGGTTATCGTTGGTCGCAGTTGTTTCAATCGAGACCAAGTCGTCACCGACTATGTGTTGCACCAGCTCGGCAATTCGCATGATCGAAAGATTCTGGTAGCCAGCGTTGAAAACCTTGCCATCGATCGCGGCGTCGTCCCATTCGAGCGACTTGATGTAGAGTTCGGCACAATCGCGCACGTGGAAGTTGGGCCGGAGCTGGCCGCCGCCGAAGACAGTAATCTTGCCCTTGTTGATGGCGTGGTTGGTCAGGATATTTACCGAAAGATCCAGTCGGAGACGCGGCGAATAACCGCAAACGGTGGCCGGCCGCAAAATCAACGTGACAAAGCCTGGCGAACGCCGCGCGAGAAGCTCGTCCTCACACATTGCCTTGTATTTGGAATAATCGGTAAGCGGCTTGAGTTCGAGCTCCTCAGTAACATTCGGCTCGTCCTTCACGCCATATACGCTGGACGACGAGGCATAGATAAACCGCCTCACCCCGCTGTCTTTCGCAATGTCGACAAGGGGCATGAATGCGTCATAATTGATGGTCCGTGCGAGTGATGCGTCGAGCTCAAAGCTGGGATCGTTGGAGATACACGCAAGGTGGATGACTGCGTCACAGCCGGAGAGCGTACCGCGCAAAAGCGCCTGATCGCGCAGATCGCCGCGAATCATTTTGAGGCCGGGGTGATCCTTGACTGCGTCGAGCACATGCTCTCCGTAGATGAACAGGTCGAGCACGCGCACCTCATAACCTCGCGCGAGCAACAATGGAGTAAGGACCGCACCGACATAGCCAGCGCCGCCCGTCACAAGAACTGTCTTCAGCTTGGATTTCATTCGAGAGAATCGCCCTATCGTCCCAGGTATCTGAACCAATCCTTCGTCGCCTCTGCAATCGTTGTCTGGTCCCACAGCGGCGCATCGCGCCAGTCGTCAATCACGTCGAGCATCTTCTGCACGCCCGCCTCGAAGCTCACTTGTGGCGCCCAGCCTACAAGCGTGCGAATCTTGGCGGTGTCGGCAAACGTGCTATCGGGCTCACCCGGACGCTTCGGGACATACACGGTCTCGCCGCCGAGCAGCTCGACCAGCCGGTTTATGCTGTAGGTATGGCCCGAGCCGACGTTCATAATCTCACCGCTCACGTCTGAGGCGGCCGCCGCGGCGAACGCCGCGGCGACATCGGTAACGAAGGTGAAATCCCGCGTCTGCCGACCGTCGCCAACGACCGTGAATGGTTTCCGCGCAAGCTTCTGTTTCAAGAACACTCCGAAAACCGCGCCATACGCACCGGTCGTGCGGCTCCGCGGCCCATAGACATTGAACAGCCGCAATGAGACGGCGGGCAATTGATACACTTGTGCCCAGTGCAAGACAAGTTGTTCACCGAGGTACTTGGTAAGGCCGTAAGGATGGCGCGGGAGACAGGGATATGTCTCCGGTGTCGGCACAATGTCAGCCAAGCCATAACACGTCGAACTGGCGGCGTAGAGGAATCGTTTCGCCTGCAGAGCCCGCGCGATCTGCAGCATTCGAAATGTGCCTTCGACATTGACCCGAAAGTAATCCTCGGGGTTTTGAATCGAGGGCACCAGATCCGCCCGACCCGCGAGATGAAAAACCCAATCGATTGACTGACTCCCAAACTGTTCGGCTCTAACGTCGCCAACCGAGCACCGCACCAACCGGAAATCTCGCGAAGCGCACGCGTTCCTGAGGTTCGATTCCCGGCCCGTCGACAAATCATCGATCCCAATGACCGAATGCCCCTGTGCGAGCAGTAAATCAGCCAAATGACTGCCGATAAACCCCGCAGCTCCGGTGACGATGCATTTCATTATGTTATAAAGTTTCGCGATTAGCTTTTCAGAATGCCAGCATTGCCGCCGCCCCCTTCAGAAGCTTCGCTTTTCGGATAGGCTCGGCATTGCCGACGATCGTTACAGCCTGCGCACCGGCGAGCTGGCCCATGAAGGTCGCAACGTCCAGCGAGACCCCGCGAACGGCCGCGAGCGATGCAACGGCACAAAAAGCATCACCGGCGCCCAGAGCATCGACTATATTGCGTTCAAATGGCGCGCAGCGGCTGAACACATCTCCCGGCTGCCATGCGAGGGTCTCGACCGCTCCGCGCGTGAGCCACGCATACCGGCTCCCGAGAGTATCGCCTAGCTTCGCCAGTTCCCGGCGGTGCTCAAATTCGCGGCGACCAACCGCGAGGGTCATTTCTGTATTGTCCAGGGAAAACGAATCTGCCCGTCGGTACCGTCGATTAAGAATGTTGAAACCATGATTATTACTGTTGGTCTGACAGTTCACGGCGAGGAACTCGGCCTTATCTTGCACGTAGTCCCGTACTTCGTCCTCGAGCACGCCATGCCCAAAGTCCATTACCAGCACCAAGTCATAATTACCGATCTGGCCCGCTATGCGTTCCAATACCGCAGCCTGCAGCGCCGGACCTGGATGACGTTTGTCAATGAAATTCACGGCAAAGAGCTTCGATAGCTCCTTTCCCTCCGACCTCGGTTCGACAAACCGTTGCTTGACGACCGTAGTAAACTCAGGCGAACGCACAATCTCCTCATCGGAAGGCGGGATGATCCCGCCGAGCGTGGCGTCAAGCCAGGATTCCGTCCCCGTCAGGCTAATCAACTTCACGCGAGGCGTAAACTCACGGATGTGCCGGTAGACGGCCAGCGCGCCGCCAGCCTGCATATCGTCCACAACGAAACGACCGGAGAGGAGCCGATTCTTTGAGGTCAAACCCTGGACTTCTACGGTGGTATAGCGATCGAATATAATGTCTCCGATAATCAACACCCGCAGTGACGAAAGCTCTTCGACCATGCGGCGAAACTCCGCGGGCGGACAGGCGGCGGAAACCTGGCGGCAGAAATCCTTCACTTCCGCCGAGTACGTGTCAAAATGCTGATTGAGGAGACGCGATGAGCTGTAGACCACCGTTCCGACGTAGGCAATATCACTTCCACAGCGCCGTGCAGTGGCAACATCATCTTGAATATTACCCGTCACGTCATTGCTCGAATTGGCGTATTCGCGGCCTTTGCAGTAGACGTGCGGCCTGACGCATTCGATTGCCTCGACCGCGGCGGCAAAGGGGACAATAATGACATGGTCAACGCACTCCAGGGCAGCCAACCACTTCGCCCGCATTACGTCGTTGAAATAAGGTCGGCCCGGCCCTTTATTTACGTGGGTCTCGGCAGTTACCGTAACGATCAATACATCTCCTAAAGCGTGAGCCTCTTCGAAATGAACAATATGGCCTGGATGGATGAGATCGAATGTGCCATGGCATTGCACAATTCGCTTTCCGGCGCCGCGCAAGCGGGCGCACTCTTCCGGAGCTTCGGCAAAAGATAGAATCTTACCCATACTTTTTAATAATCGAGGCTTTCAGTACCCCGCAAAACTTGCCTTGGCAATCGCCATAAGGGGTGAACATCATATGCGTTCGGCGCGGTTCCAATTCTTGCGCCGCGCACATAGCTCTTGCATGGCGATGTGGCCGACAACCATTTGCAGGTCCTCGGCGACCTGCATGTCGTTTACTTCAAAATGAATCGCGAAATCGGGCAGCGCTAGACAGCGACCGCCAGAATACCCAAGGATGGCGGCAGTTTTCATTCCCAATTTGCGAGCCTCTTCGAGTGCGCGCACAATATTGGGTGAATTGCCGCTGCCTGAAAGCGCGATGAGCAAGTCGCCAGGCTGCGCCAATGCCATCAGCTGCTGCGAGAAAACCTCGGCGTACGACACATCATTGGCAAGACACGTCATCACTGCAGTATTGGCGGGCAAAGCGATGACCCGCAGGCCGCGACCCGCGGGCTTGTCTATGCCGTAAAGAAAATCGTTGGCCAGATGAACGGCATTCGCCGCGCTGCCACCGTTGCCACAGATAAACACCTGTCGTCCTTCGGTCCAACATATTTCCAATTCATCGATTAGTTTTTCGACTCTTGACCATGAGGGCGAGTCGAATGCTGCGCTTAGCCGCGCGAAATACGATGTTATTGTTGATAACGGCATGATTCTTGATTATTAGTGAGGCGGTTATTATAATCACCATCGAAGACCGCGGTCTTCGGGCACTATTCTGCGCAGCGTGTAAATGTCAGTTTTCGCGAGATCATCCCGATGGCGCGCGAGATCCTCCCATGGATCCCATTGGGCGCTCAGCAACCGACCGGTGATGCCATCGCTGGCGGCTGATGCGAGCCAGACGCAGAGGGCGGCGCCCCTTTCCAATGCCGCGCCGCCGGTTTGTTTTTGCTTTAGCGCCTTCTCATAAAACGCACGGCCCACCGTACCAGGCCCCGCGTCCAAAATCTCATCCAATAATCGAGTGTTAAGAGCGCCAGGCGCCATCGCGTTAACGTCTATACGCTCCTCCCGCAGTTCCTCGGCGAGCGTTTCCGTTAGCCGCACGACGGCGGCCTTCGAAGCCGCATACGCGCTGATGAATGGCAACGGCGAAGTCGCGCCACCGCCAGACAGATTGATAATCTTCCCGCGCTTCTGCGCTTTGAGGTGCGGGATGATCGCACGCGATGGCAGCAGTGTTCCAAACAGATTAATGTCAATGGCACGGCGCCATTCTGCGAGATCGACGGTTTCGGTACCGCCTTTCGGGCCATAAATGCCGGCATTGTTAACCAGCACCTGCACCGAAGTAAGCGATCCAATCGCGTGAGCAACGAACGCGTTTACGTCCGCCTCATCCGAAACGTTGCAGCGACGTGCAACGATTTTCTGCGTCCCAGTCGCCAGTTCGCGGAGTTCCACCGCCGCAGCGACCAACTTAAGCTCGTCACGTGCGCAAATGGCCACGCTCGCTCCTTCGCGCACGAAATGTCGGGCGATTTCCAACCCCAAGCCCTGGTTCGCGCCCGTGATAATGGCGCTAACCTGATCCAAAATCATGATGGAGATCCGACACTAATGTATTTCATGCCGGCATATGGTGGCAGGAATTTCTCGAGAAAGCGCGCCGCGTCGATTACCTGCACGGATCTCATCCGCGGCAGGAGCGCTGGCCAGTCGAGCCGCCGAAATTCTGGCCATTCCGTGCATACAATCAGCGCGTCCGCACCGTCCACTGCCACTTCTGCGTCCGCGATCAAATGCAGGAATCCCAGCTCCGGCGGAAGTTGCTCCAGCGATGGGTCGATCGCGCAGATCTCATGGCCCAGCTTCGAAAGTGCGCGTGCCAATTCGATCGCCGCGCTACGGCGGAGCGTATTCGTGCCGGGTTTGTAGGTCAGCCCGAGCAATACGATGCGGCCCCGTTTGCCCGCAAGCATCCCAGCGATCTTGTGGAGTGCCCATTCGCGATGGTGGTCGTTGCTTCGCTTGATCGCGCGTATGAGTTCCAGCGTATCGCGATTCTCATCGCCGAGATCGGATAGAGTGACAATATCGCGTGCCAACGTTCCGCCCGCAAACGCCCCACCGGGCGCGAGGTAGGCTCGCGGGCCGATGCGCCGCTCGCTCTTGAGCGCTCGCTCGACCTCCTTGGCGTCAGCGCCGGTGGCTTCACAGATGCGCGCAATCTCGTTCATGAAACATATCGATAGCGCGAGGAAGGCATTGATGCTGTGCTTTGCCATTTCGGCCGATTCCGGCCGTATCCAGATAATCTCGCTAGTAAACGGCGTGAGCAGCCGCTGAAGCTCCTCGCGCGACCGCGCGTCACGATGTCCAACGATCACGCGGTCGGGCTGAGTAAAATTCTCGATCGCACTGCCGAGGCGTAGATTCTCGGGTGAACACGCAAACCGATACCCCCCCGCCTTGAATTCATTCTCAAGCTGACGGCAAGTGCCAACTGGGAGCTGGGACGAGATCAACACGAGCGTTCCATGGCGCAGTGCCGGCACGCACTGCCGCACCTGGCGGAGCACGTACTCAATGTCAGACCGATCGTCCTCATCGACTGGCGTGTCACACGTGACCCAAAGCAGATCGGCATCGTTGCACGCGTCGCGCACGTCATCGGTAAAGCGAAGTCGATGCGCACGCAAGCCGCTCTGAATGAGTTCGTCGAGACCAGGTTCGGAAAGCGGAGCTCGCCCGTTGCGGAGCGAGACCAGCGCCTCCGGATCAAATTCAATACCCACCACGTCAAAATGGCGGGCGGCACAGGCTGCAGTAACGCATCCAAGATGCCACAAACCAAGAACGGCAACTTTCATTTCGATCTCAGGTTTGAAGCGGCGCAGTGGGCGCGTGAAGGACTTGCTTTACGCAGGCCTCGTCACGTGGCAGCATGGACGGGATGAAACTTGTAATCACTGGCGCCAGTTCGGGTATCGGTCGGGCCCTCGCCTCACATTTCATGAGCAAGGGACACTTGGTTTGGGGCATTGCCCGCTCCAACCAAGCTCAATTTGTTGCAGATTCGAAGGGAAAATTCTTCGCTTCGCGATGCAATGTCGCTGATTGGGACAACATGCAGCTTGCGGCTGACGAAGTTCGCACGGCATGGGGCCAAATCGACTGCCTCATCACCTGCGCCGGTCAACTGGGCGAAGTCGGTCTCGCCGTTACTCGAGTTCCCCACCGGTGGAGCGATACGGTACGGGTGAACCTCGATGGCACCTATTACTCGATCCGCGCCTTCCATGAAGCGCTGCGCCAAGCGGGACACCGGGGCAAGATCGTTTGCTTTTCGGGCGGTGGAGCGACAAACGGGAGGCCTTTCTTCTCGGCCTACGGCGTTTCGAAGGCCGCGGTTGTTCGGCTTGTTGAAACGCTCGCGGCAGAGTTGGAGGATGACAATGTGGACATCAACGCCGTCGCACCCGGCGCTATCAACACCCGCCTGCTTGATGAAGTACTTGCCCTTGGTCCTACGGTTGTTGGCAAGGCCGAGCATGAAGCGGCAATCAAACGCAAAGCGAGCGGTGGGGATTCCATCGAAAAGACGATTGCCTTGGTCGAATGGTTGACGACGGCAAAGAGCGATCGCATCTCAGGTCGGCTCTTCAGCGCACAGTGGGACAATTGGAAGGAACTTTCGGCAGTCAGCACGGAATTGCGCAACGGTGACACTTTCAAACTTCGTCGCGTTTTGCCTGGAGGCGACTTCTGGCAGGCGCCGTAATCGGGAGAGGGATTGCGCGACCCGCAGCGTCATCAAATGATTTGTGGATAAGTCGCAACCCCGTGAACATGATTGAAACGTGCAAAGAATTTGAGATCAAGTCATGGCTTCGCCCCGTCGCTTCTGGAGCAACTCGATTAACGGTCGTTTCCTGTGGGTTATTGGGCACCGGATGGACCGATAACCGATAACATCTAACTAGCTCACGTGAGCTTCAGAAAAGTCTTTGCGATCGGCATCAAGGCGCGGGTCTTATCATGCCAATTCTGAAGCGCCTTGAGTCGTTCTCTGAGAACTTTGGCGGTACCGTCTCTTCTCCTCGGCACCGACTTCGCGATTTCCTGCAAACGGCCGTGTCCTGACTCCAGTTGGGGCTGAAGCCGGTGCTCCATGTAATGCAGGAACAAGTTTCGCAGCTTCATATCTGGCGTAAAGAACTCGCGGCGGTCGAGCCTCGTACCAACGACCTTCAGGGCCCCGACTTCCTGAAGTACGCGCAGCCCCTGACTGATGGAACCCGCGCTAATTTCCAACCGTCCTTGGATTTCCGAGAATCCCAGCGGCTCGGGGCTCGCAAAACAAATGCCGTAAATGGCGGCGATAGACCTCGGAATACCCAATAACTCCGCCCCTTCGACGAAGAAACCAACCAATGCACCCTCGAATTCAACGACATCGGCGGCGCGGTCGGCCCGATGAACAGGCGGGGCATTACTCGTACCGCTTTTGGGTATCTGTCGATGGTTGACGGGGATCAATTGTCCAGCGCGCGCTTTGATCCGCGGCAAACCCTTCCCTCGAAAGCTGGTTGTGGTGGACGGCAATCGCCCTATCCAGAATGTTCCCGATACAGATTTCAATTCAAAATGAAATGATTCTTGAATTTCCTCGCAATTTTTGGCACGAATGTAGCAACAAAAGCATCGAGAGGGATCCTCGAAGTTGCACCTTGAGGAACCCGGCGCACGCCTGCGCCGAACGATCTTCGATGAACTCCGCGTACGCTTTGCCGTGGGCGACGCGCCCATCGAGCACCCAAACCGTCTAACTCGGTTCCGACGACATTGAGCGAACTTCCCGGCTCGCGGCGAGCAGGCACCATTATCTTTCGGTCGCGATGACTTGAGATTCGCCAGACGGAAACGTGGCGAGAAGTCGAACTTTTCCGCTCAGCGAATTGACAGACAAAATGATTGATTCATTGTCAGGATGTACTGGAATATCAGACGTATACATCTTCAAACGGCCACCTGCGGTCGCTGAGGGTTGTCCCAATATAAACAAAGCGGGGTTAATATTATTGGCGCCGATTTGATAGGTGGTCGGGCCGACAAGCGCACTTACGCCAGCGCCGCTGACCCTGATCTTATCGGTCGCAGCAGGTGCAACGATCGCATTATATTGGAGGGAGCAGTCGATGAAGTCGGCATTGAAATTACCGGATGGCGCACCCACCGCGGGCGCGGGAAACCCTGCGGCAACGATAGTGCCGCCACATTCACGGATATCTCCAGACCAATTCGCACCGATAATGAAAGTATTGGCAAGCTTGCCGCTCCCACTCAAAGAGTAGAATGCGTCATGCTGTTCGAAATCGCCGCCATTTGCAGTGACTTCCCAAAAACACTTGCCGCTCTTGCCCGCGGGCACTTCATAAAACGCGCCAAAAATTCGCACGCCAAGGCCATCGATCAGAAGACCGACGCCATTACCACCCGAATAACCGAAACCACAGTCGAAGCCGAACACCCAATCGTTCATGGCCCCTGGCGCGCGTCCAACCCATTTCGCACCGTGCAACCCTTGATTGCAGCGCAAACGAGTCCAAACATTTACCGTCGTTCGGTCGTTGATCAATGGCGTTTCAAATCCTTCGACGTTCACTTCGTCGAAACGGCTATTTCCGACATTGGTGAGACTGACACCTATACTGCCGGCAGTTTTAGATGCAGGTCCGAGGATAAGAAGACGACGAAATGACCAGCGATCGCGCATATTACCCGCGACACCCGCTGTATCCCCAATGCGAATTGCGCGGGACGCGCGGCTCGCGTCAATTGTCAAGTCTTCAAGCCCGAAATCGCTCACGACGTCGGCGTGCCCTTGTAGAATCCATGCGGTTCCTCCAGTATATACAATTTTTGACGCTGTTCTGCCATCGCCGGAGATCCTGACGCTATCTTTCGGTGTGAGAAAGCGGCTCGTGAGATAAGTACCCCTCGGGAAGTAAAGCACACCCTTCACAAGCGCGGCGTACGCGGCACCGATTGCCCCAGAGTCATCCGCCACGCCGTCTCCTTTCGCGCCAAACCATCGCACATTGAATGCGCCGTCTAATACGCGTCGCCACCGGCCATGGCCATCATTGGGTGCAACCACAGTGCCACCATCGGGAGGCTGTGCGCTTTCGGCATCGAAATAGAAGGTGCCGCCGCCGCCGTCAGCAGCTTCGCGATAACCGTCGAGATGCGCTAGAGTACCCGTTTGCAGAGAGGTCGTCTTGATCTCGGCAAATTCCCTCACGTTGGCGACGTTCGTAATCAACGAAACGTCGCGCGTCGCGGTACCGAGCTTGCGAATAGTTGTTTCTCGGACGATTCTGTCTGGGTTGTGGATGGCAATTCGGAGGCAGATCAGGCCGAGCACGATGGCGCAGCCCGAGAGAATGACAGCGAGGACAGCGAGAGCCTTGATCGAGCGCATACGCCGCAATGAAACACCGATTGTCCTTTCGCCGCAATCGTGACCTTCATGTCCACCTTGTTCGACTCCTTCAATGGCACTTTCGCGCCGGCTTGAAACGAAACGTCAACGCTGCTGGGGATTGAAGGAGTTGGGCCCTTTTTCAGTCAACGGCTCTGGGACATTGCTCAACTTTCTACCTTGCCCGCGATTGATCGACGGCCCTCTCGCATCAATGTGAGCGCTTAATCTTGATTTCAAGCGGCAGCAGAAAAAATCTTGCCGTAACAGCAAAAACTTCGTTCGCAAGCCAGCCTGTGATCATCTCGCGCTCTCCACTCCGTGTGTCTCTCGGCGGCGGCGGCACTGACTTGCCGAGCTACTACTGCGAATATGGCGGATTTCTGGTCGCGGCGGCAATCGACAAGTACGTCTACATCACCAAGCACCGCACGTTCCAGCCAGAGATCATCGTGAAGTACTCGAAGCTCGAACGGGTAGAGTCGGTGGATCAAATCGAGCATCCAATTGTTCGCGAGGCGCTCAAGCTTGTGGGTGTTACCGATCCACACATTGAGCTCACTTCGATGGCCGATATCCCGGGCGGCACAGGCCTGGGCTCGAGCGGCAGCTTTACGACGGCACTACTCAAAGCGCTGCACGTACACAAAAAGAACATCATTTCGCCCGCGGAACTCGCGGAGCAGGCCTGCGACATCGAACTGAACAAGCTGGGAGAACCCATCGGCAAACAGGACCAATACATCGCGGCGATCGGCGGCATCACCGTCTTCACGTTTCACAAGGATGGCCGCGTAGAATTCCGGCCGTGCAAGCTGTCGCAGGAGACGCTCTTTAATCTTGAGGACAACCTGCTGCTCTTCTTCACCGGTTACAGCCGCAGCGCGTCGGCGATCCTCAAGGACCAAAACGACAAGTCGAGGCGGAACGACCGAGCGATGCTGGAAAATCTGCATTTCACGAAGGACCTCGGCCATCAGTCGCTCGCCGCGCTGGAGAGCGGCAACCTCGAGGAATTCGCGCGGTTGATGGACGTCCACTGGCAGCGCAAGAAGGCGCGCAGTTCCGGCATGAGCAACGCGCACATCAACGAGTGGTACGACTATGCGATAGCGAACGGTGCGCTCGGGGGGAAGCTTATCGGCGCGGGCGGTGGCGGATTCCTAATGTTTTACGCCGGTGATCATGCAAAGCTTCGTCACGCCATGCGCGAGAAGGGCCTTCAGGAAGTCCGCTTCCGCTTCGATTTTGAGGGCTCGAAAGTTGTTGCACAAAACTGACTCGAAGAACGCTTCTTCCAAGTCTTGCGCTCTCGCGTTCTTCCTCACTCCCTCACTCCTTCAGTCCCTTCTTCAATGTCCTACTCCACCCAACATCTGCATGAAACCGCCGAGATCGTCTCGAAGCTCAATCCCGAGGACTGCGAGAAATGCGTCCGCGAGTTGGTTGCGGTGCGCTCGCGCGGTGGAAGGCTCTTCATCCTCGGCGTCGGGGGCAGCGCTGCCAACGCTTCACATGCCGTGAACGATTTCCGCAAAATCGGAGGGCTGGAATGCTACGCGCCGACCGACAACGTGTCCGAGCTCACCGCGCGAACGAACGACGAAGGTTGGGCCAGCGTATTCGTGGAATGGCTGCGCGGCTCGCGGCTGCGCAAGGATGACGCGCTGCTCATTTTCTCGGTCGGCGGCGGCAACCTGGATAAGAACGTTTCGCCGAATCTCGTAACGGCGCTGCAGTTTGCGAAGCAGACCGGCGCGCGCGTCATCGGCATCGTCGGCAAGGATGGCGGCTACACCGCGAAAGTCGCCGACGCGTGTGTGATCGTGCCCACGGTGAACGCGAACAACATCACGCCGCATAGCGAGGCGTTCCAAGCGGTAATCTGGCACCTGTTTGTTTCGCACCCCGAGTTGAAGCTCAACCAGACGAAGTGGGAAAGCGTCGCGACCAAGCTGTGAGACACTCAGGTCGAAGATAACGGCTATGGCCTGCTTCTGGCCTGCGAAGACGCACCGGCCCGCGGTGTTTCTCGATCGCGACCACACGCTCAACCGGCAGCTCATCCGCGATGGCAGTCCCTACCGGATGTCCGCCGCGGCACACAGGGAACAACTGGATTCCGAAAATCGGTTTAAAGATTGAACCCTGCGTCCGCGGCGTCCTTCGCGAACATCTTCACCGTGTCGAGCGAGACCGCCGTGAGATCCATGCTGAACATCTTCGCGGCCTTCGCGAGGATGTCGTGCGGCACGGTGATGATCTGGCAGCCGCATTCCTCGGCCTGGATGATGTTCAGCACTTCGCGCGTGCTCGCCCAGAGGAGTTCCGCCTGCGGCTGACGCTGAAGCAGCGCACCACAGGCCCGCATGATCGGCATGGGATCCACGCCGGTATCCGCGATCCGGCCGGCGAACACCGATACGACCGACGCAACCGCCGGGTTCAGCGACTCCGCGACACCCGCGACCTGTTTCAGCGTGAGAATCGCGGTGATGTTGAGCTGCACGCCTTCCTGGCCGAGCTCCTTGATCAACGACAGCGACGACTCGCCGCGGGAGTTCGTGATCGGGATCTTCACATAGACGTTCTTGGCCCAGCTCTTGATCTTCATGGCCTGCCGCCGCATCTCGGCAAAATCGTCGGAGAAAACTTCGAGCGAAATCGGTTTCGCCGTGACGCTCTGGAGAATGTCCTTCGCGAACGCCTCGTAATCCTTGATCCCGACTTTCTTCATCAACGTCGGGTTCGTCGTCAGACCCTTCACGTACGGCTTCGCGTAAAGTTCGAGAATGCCGGCCTTGTCCGCGCCGTCGGCATAGATTTGAATCTTAAGGTCGTTGAGCGACTTCATGGATACGTGTTTGGAGACAGATTGAATTTGCGCGCGAAAGCTGGTGCAAGGGGAAATTCAGAAGCTCAGCGAGTCGAGGGTAGGCGCTACGGATAACAAAATGCGCACCAAGGTCATGAGCTGTCAGCGCAAAACAGCTCATAGATGTCGGCACCGCGGTCACCAATGTGCACGCAACGGTCCAGCGTGCCGAGCAGCGCGGTCGTTTCGACAAGGTTGTCGACCCAGCGGACGCTCTCTTTGTCGCCAATTGGAATGCGAGTCGGATTGAATCGCCGATTCAGCTCATTTGTGCCCTTGAACTCCCGACGCGTCCAGCCGCCGACAATCCGAGTGGCATGCCGGCCTCGGTCACCGCCAGGCTCGAGTGCATGGATATTCCGCAGAGGAGATTTGCCCGGCGCCAGTGGTCGCTGGGCCGGTGGAGCAGCCGATGTTCTGCCGCATGTCCGAAAACTCAGTAGAGTCATGCAGCACTAGAATCGTGCCGCCGACGACAGCCACGCGCTCGCGCGTGGAGCAAAATGGCCGGCCAGTATGTCGCATTCGCTGACACGCTCGCTCGCAAAAAAGCCATACGCCGCCTTGGTGTTCGCCCACACGCCAGCGGTATACTTTCCGCTAACGCCTCGGAGATGCTGCAATACCATGCCGAAGCGCTTGCCTAGCCGCATCCTTGAACTCGGTTGGACCCACGTGCCTTCCGCGTTCGTTCGTCTCACTGCATAACGCGGTGGTGTTCACCCGCACATTCTGTGCACCCGCTGGATCATAAGCCGACCGCGCACCGACCGCTAACTAACTACACCACTGAAGAAGTGGGTAATTCAAAGCAGCCCGACGTCCCGCCCAGAGCGTATTTATGACCACGAATGGTAACTTCGTCTTCATGCGCCGAGCAACAGGCCGGTCCCAGCGAAGATGATCTGAACATTGCGCCTCAACGCTGCAGTAGGTCTGTTTATCTTCCGACCAGGATCGCGGCGTCTACATAGCGCACCCGACCGCTAATTCTCGCTTTCCCCAAAAACTCCGCCACCGCGGCGTTGTCCCTCAACTGCCCCACCAGCAGGGCCCGTACCATCGCCCTTAGGCACGTGGTCACGAGCGGTGCATTTGCGACGATAGCGGAGCGATCTCCGCCAACCTGAATGATGAGGGGCACTGGATTCGCGGCGCGCCCAGCCGCCCACGGCGCGCTTCGCCACCAATGGTCGGAGGTGAAAACCACACTCGTGGAGTCGCGCAGCCCCGCTCGGTCGATCGCGGCGAGCAGCTCGCCCAACGTTCGATCCACAAGCACCAAGTTGTCCATGTAGCTCACAACTTCGGATTTCAGCCACGTCGAAAGCTCGCCGGTTCGAGCATTGAATATTCCGGGGTAATGCGGGATCCCGTAGTGCAGAAAAATAACATTCCGCGTCGGATCAGCCACGCACCGCAACGCCTCGGCATGCATTGCCTGATAAAGCTCGATCGCCGCGTGCCGCCCGTAGGTTGGCGAGGTGAGAAACAGGAGCTGCCCGAGCACTGCGGAAAAGAAGTCGTCCTTTCGAAATGCTTGGAACGCCGGGTAACCATAGGACTTCGTAGCCGCATTGGCCTCGTCCGCGAAAAGGCGTCCATACGGATGATACCAGCCTATTGCGGAAAAATTCATGCGCAGCGCCGCGGCATCGTCGGCGACTGACGGTAGCTCGCGAAACGATCGAAAGCTCGTCGCGCCGGCTAGCTTGACCTGCAGCGTGTCGGCGCCCTCTGCAAACGCCGAGGTGAGCACTTGGCCAGAAAGTAGCGCAGGCACCGAGAGGCGTGTCACTCCCGCGGGAGCGAATGCCTGCGTCGCCACCACAGACTCACGGCGGAGCGCATCAAGGTTCGGTAACTGCAATCCCGGTGGACGTTTTTCCGTAAGCACCGTTTGATCCCATTCGTCGAAAAGAACCCAGACCACTCTCCTGCCGGGCGCATTCTGCGGGAAATGAATGGCCTCATAGGGACGCTCGGCCGGCTGCCCGTCCGCCCGCCACGCCGCCGCAACGCACTCCCATATATTCACGACGACAAAAGGGGACAGAATCCCGAAGCACCAAAACAGTGCTGCATAAAAGCGTTGTCGGAACAATGCCGCGCTTCCCACGAGCGCCAGAGCAGCTACGCCAATGAGGACAAACCGCCACACACCGGTGACCGCCTCGAATTGCGTACCCGATGAGCGGCGCACAAAATCAGCCGGAAATACGAAAAAAACCAGGATGATTATCATCGCACCGGCCCTCAGCACTCGATTTTGGTTGTGCCAAAGGACGCGGATCACGGCATAAATCGCGAGCGTCAAAACAAGCATACCGCCCAACGCTGCGACGTAATCCAATGGGCGGTCTGGTGTCGCAGCCAAGTAATCGCGTTCGGGATGGTGGAGCAACGCATCCCATAGACGAAGGTAACAGAGATTGGCGATCGACACCGAGACGATCAGGGCTGTGAGCCGGGTTTCCGGGCGGGGAAGGTGCGGCAACCGCTTCAGCCTTGCGAAGCTAAACGGCATTGGCGGATTCGCGTTTCCGGAGGAAATACATAATCCGTCCCGAATCTGGGAGCGGCATAGCCCGCTCTAGCACGAAATGCTCAGCGAATGCCTCTTCGAAGCAGCCGCGCTGGAGCCGCGGGACCAAGTGTTCCTTGTTCCGAATGATCCGCTGGAACATGGAATCCGAAGGAGGGATGAATTCCGCGACGACCGCCTTCAGCGCAAGCTTCGAGACAAACGAAAAAATTTCCGCCAACGGGATGCCATCAGTGATACTCAAGTGATGGATGACCGCGAGCAGCATCACCATGTCGAAGCCAGCCGTCGCGCGCTCCAGAAAGCTTTGCTCCTCGCAATTGCGCCACCCCTGCGAAGGCGTCGGGCGGGCGAGATTCATAACGAGTGGCAGAATGTCCATCCGTTCGACCCGCGCGCGTCGCCACAGCTCGGCGATCACCACGGGATCGTAATCCAACGAAATGACCGAAGCTCCCGCCTGGGCGGCGAGACGCGAGAAGTGCCCGGTGTTGCAACCGACGTCCAGCACCGAGCGTGCCCGAGTCGCAGTGAGTGCCTCTTGTACGAATTCGGTCTTCGCTGCGAATGCCCGGCCCTCGTAATTATTGCTCGTGTTGTAATCGGACCAGCTCGATCGCCCCGGCTTCGCGGGTTGCACCTTTACAAATGAACTCCTAAGTTTCTGCACCAGCATCTGCGCGATCTCGCCGGCGTTGGGTTCCACGAATTTCGGCGCGCCAGCCGGAGTGGCGGTTTGCGCCCTCGACATCTTGCCGAGCAAGGTCGGTAGCGTCACGTGTCGCATCGCGGAGAGACCAAGCCGGGAAGCGACTGACAACCGCTTGTAGACTTCTTCGGGTTCCAGACCGTCGCGGCGTGCTAGGAACACCTCGTGCGTGCCGCCGCCATGACGCTTATGTAACAGCAGTGGCAGTAGAAACGTACGCACGAATTGCGCGTATGCGGGCCAGATCACCATGCCTTTGGGGCGCGGAACAAACGAAAGCACATCAACGAAAACGGGGTTAGGTCCCCGAAACAGTACATTCAGCGGAGTCGCGTCCTTCAACATGAGGTCGTGCTCGAGCGCACAAAGTTGTAAGTTAAGGGTCAGTTCGCCCGCCGCATACAGCATTTCTGGCGACCATTCATGCGGGTAAGAGACAAACCGGACCTTGTCCTGTTCGAACACGGCCGTCGGTGTCGCGGGCTGCCCTGCGTTTACTCGCACCGAAGCAAGAATCTTACAAACCTCAGTGGGCGGCAACTCACGAGTCTTAACCACGTCGCCGTCATTGACCCACTGTGCGAAGTGGTCGGATGAAACCAGTTGCCGCACGGCATCCACAGCGTGCGGATAAACGTACCGAATAACTCGATCGTCGCTGATTTCGATGAACCCGTCGGGATCGCGGAAGCTGGTTCCTCCCCTCATTATCGCATAAGCAAGAAATGCGCTATTTCTTTCGAAAAAGCGCGTTTTTAATCCATGCTCGCGCCTTGCGGAAGGAGAGAAGTACACCAAGGAATCCTGCAGAAATGATTTGGACAAGCATCAGCCCGGAACCCGGGTCAACGTATGCGAGGAAGCTCCGAATGAGCATGAAATTGTGGAAATTGAGAAGTAAGGGGAATTATCGAAAATATCCTGCACATTGACGCCCAGCTAGTCGAGCCGTTACACAGAGATTTGTCTTGGGCGCGTTGCGCGACCAAATTCGCCCTTCGTGGCGGTCCGCGTGTCGCATGCCAATGAACGAAGTCTGACAAATACGTCAGAAAAAGAATTTAGCAGCCTTGTCGCGCGCCGTTATCACGTGAATGCTCCGTCACCCAATCGCCAAGGCACGCCCAACAGGGCTAGGCCATTGAGCGTTGCACTTTCGGCCGCGTCATCGTGCCGCTGGAACGAATGGCCGCGCTTGGTTGATAACGGGCGATTCCGTACGGACGCGACCGCGGATAAGATTAGTTAGAGGGGCGTATTGCTGCGACAGAGGTTCGCGAAAAACCGCAGTACGACCATGTTCGTTGAAAGACGGCTCGCCGGAAGCGGCGACGACACGCGAACGAAAAGCTGCTCCTCGCGCTGCCGGCATCGACGCTGCCACGTATCCGTGAACATGGCATACCATGGCGGGCAAGGTGCGTTGTAACTGTGCACTTCACCTCCGACTAGGTGCCAGAACAACACCGTCTCATCCCGGCCTTGAAATCGCATCTTGCGGTGTTCGGCGGGCGGCACTCCGCGGATCGGAAGTTCAAGGTCATGGTGCCGCTCGACGACTTCCCAACCGTTGCCGACCCAGCAAACGTCGGGTGTGTGTCCTGCGATGAGCCGGTGCGATATCCGGCCAGGGTTCCAGTGTGCGAGGTAAACGGAGATCCGGTCGCTTCCGCTCAAGTAGCTGACAAATACCGCGTCGTCGAAATTCAGCATTTCTGCGACCGCACGCTTCATTTCGGGTGTGCGCGCGATTTCTTCTGGCTCGATCACCCATCCCGGCACTTCGTCGGTCGTTGGGAGCATATCCGCCAGCTTCCCTTTGAACCGCGGTTCGCGCAGTGGCCGCCATTCCCCGTAGCCGACGAGCCCTATTCCAAGCAGCAGCACTGTCGCGGTCATGACGATCGCGATAAAATTTGCGGGTGCAGCAGCAACGACGGCTGGGAATCGACGCATTTACAAGTTGAGCGTCGCGCCCGGACGGGCGGCGACAACCGCAGCATATACCCGAAATTGGGGTATCGCGCTGCGCGCGAGGACTAGGGACTAGGGACCAAGGACCAAGGGACTTCGGAGTGGACCTGGGCTTGCCTCGAAAAAATGGACATCAATTCAGGCAGCTTTGATGTCGTTTTTCGTTGGTTGGTTTTCGAAGGCCACAGGCGAGAGGTAGCCGAGCGAGCTGTGGCGCCTCGTCGGGTTGTAGAACGTTTCGATATAATCGAAGACGATCAATTCGGCGGCACGTCGACTGATCGGCACGACCGCGTCAAGGCCGGTCTCGGTTTTCAACGTGCTCCAAAACGATTCCATCGCGGCATTGTCGTAGCAATTGCCTCTGCGGCTCATGCTGCAAACGAAGCCGGCGGCGCAGAGCGCGGCCGCGTAGTCATGGCAGGCGTATTGAACGCCGCGGTCCGAGTGATGCACCAATCCCTTGGGCGGCTTGCGCTGGCGCAGCGCGGCCTGGAGGGCGGCGAGCACCAGGCTGACATGCAGCGTCGGGCCACAGGCCCAGCCGACGACGCGTCGGCTCCACACGTCGAGGATCGCTGCGAGATAAAGCCAGCCTTCGCCGGTCTCGATGTAGGTGATGTCGGTCATCCACGCCTGGTTGGCGGCAGTCGGTGCGGGTTGTTTCGCCAGGAGGTTTTCCGCCGGCGCATGGGCATGTCGGCTGTCGGTAGTGCGGGGGCGGCGGCGGTGCTTTTTGCGGCCCTGCAATCCGCGCGCCTTCATCAGCCGCGCACAACGTCGTTTACTGATGGGCGTGCCTTCCTCGCGCAGCTCTTCCACGATGCGCGGCGCCCCGTAGTTCTTGCGGCTGCGCGCGTGCGCCGCCGCGATCTTCGCCGCCAGGCAGGCGTCGTCGCGTTGCCGCTTGGTCGGCCGCCGCTGTTGCCAGCGATAATAGCCACTGCGCGACACCGCCAGCAACTCGCACAACAATCTCACCGGGTGCTCGCCCTTCATCGCTTCCACTTGGGCATACCGCTCTCGGGCGTTTCTGAGAGGATGCCCAACGATTTTTTTAGGACGAT
>Ga0082335_1001622_pt1 | contig 46155 bp, 40 predicted proteins | sample Subgrocontami58m_FD_72375 | JGI IMG/M metagenome (GOLD analysis project Ga0082335, IMG submission 72375) | Subsurface groundwater microbial communities from S. Glens Falls, New York, USA - GMW37 contaminated, 5.8 m (SPADES assembly) (version 2) ...
CGCCCCGGCAGGGGGGGGGGGCCCCCGCCGGCGGCCCCTCTCCGCCGGCGATGCCCGCGGCGGCGCCGACCAAGCCGGGCGTGACCCCAAGGCTCGCCGCGATCCGCGCCGGCCTCCATCCCCGTCCGAGCATCTCGCCCACACGGGGCGCGATCGCCTCCGCGTTCGCGCGGAACCGCTCCCACCACTCCCGATCCGGCGCGCGGCCGCGCGAGACGTCCCGCCCGAGGACGCGCAGCCTGCTGCGGCACCGGACGACCGTCGCGAGCGACACACCGTGCTCCGAGGCGATGGCCTCGTTCGACCTGCTCCAGTCGATCTCCTGCACGGGGATGGATGGGCGCCACGGGCGCGGGCGCCGCGGGGACGGCGGGACGGGGACTCCCCGCAGGAGCAGTTCCTTGCGCTTCATCGCCACGTACGCGTAGTGCAGGCCCATGTCCGCGGCGATGTCCTGGTTCGGCCGCGACCAGTCGACCGCCGACCAGTCGACTCCGGTTCCGCCGCGCGCCACCTGGATCCCCCAGGCCCGTGCCGCCGCGTCCACGCGGCTCCACCGCACGCCCAGCCTCCTCGCGATGGCCGCGCGGTCGAGGCCCGCCTCCGCGAGCGGACGGATCCGGTCGGCGAGCCTGCCGAGGTTCTCGCGGCTCCCCCTGCGTGCGAATCGGACGCCCCCTGCCTGCGCCGCGCGGAGGACTTTGATCGGCGTCTCGCCGAGCCGTCGGCAGACCTCCGCCATCGTCAGGCCATGGGCCGCCAGCTTGCGCATCCGTCGGATGAGGGGGCCGTACGAGGCGTCCCGATAGCGGGCCCTCCAGGAGTCGAACGCGGCGCGGTCCCTGTCCTGCGCGGCTTCGGCAGCGGCCGCGCGCTCGGCCGCCGTCCACGACCTCGACGACGAGTCCAGCTCGATGCCCAGGCTGCGGACGATCCGCATGACGCGGAGCCAGCCGATGCCCAGACGAAGACCGATGGCGGACGCGCTGTAGCCCCGTTTGGCGAGGCCCTTGATCCTCGGCGCCAGTGCGTCGTCGTCGCGGCGGCCTCGGGTCCGGCGCTTCGCCTCGACGAGGGCGGTCGCCGTCAGGCGACGGCGCATGCGCTCCCGGTACTTCCGCACCGTCGCCTTGGACAGGCCGACATCCAGGGCGACCTCCGCGTCCGGTCGTCGGCCGAGGCCGGCGGAACGGAGGATCTTGCAGCGGCGCCGATACGGGATGCGCTGCCACGCGGCGCTTCGGCCGTCGTCCACTCCGGCCATGAGGTCGCCTCCCACGGGGGTCGTGCAGACGGTATCGCGAGGCGGCGCGGATCGCAAGAGACGGCCGGCGGGGCAAGCCCTTCGTCCCTGCGGACTCGGACAGGACGGCTCCCGCGCCTGGACGCGATCATCTAGACGGTCGGCACCTCCCGCAGGCTGGTCTCCGGCCAGGGTCGCGCCTCCTCACCCCGCCGAGGTCGCGGTCGGCGCGATCGTCTGCACCCGTCCTCCGGTCGGCCGCCGAGGATCGCGACGTCGGGCCCAGCATGCATGTTCTCACTGCCACCGCTCCCCGAGGCCGGACACGGCGGCGAACCGGCCCCAGATTGAGTCACGCGGGACCCGAAGGCCGGTCACGAGGCCGTCGGGACGCCGATTCCGTGGGCGCAGCAGGGACGACGAGGCCAGGCGTCGAATCTGGGGCGGCAGGTTCATGCCGCGGGAATGAAGGGACCCAAGTCAGGGGGTCGAGTGCGGCCGTCGCGGGGGATTTCGCGGAGGCGGCACACTCGGCGCCCCCCCGCCCTCTTCCGCTTGCCGCGAGCGGCCTGCGGGGGCAGAATGCGCGGCTGAACCGACCTCGGGCCCGCCCGATCGACCCGAGCCGCGGCAAGCGACAGGGGGCGCCACATGAAGCCCGTGAAGGACATCCTCGGCGACGCGCCCGACGCGACACCGGCCTGGACGGCCCGCGACGGGAGCAAGTACGTCCTTCTCGACTCGGTCTGAGAAGATCCGAGGTGCGCCGAGTGCCGTGTGCACGTCTGGCTCGTCCCGCTCGCCGACCCGTCCCGCAACATCAAATTCCGGCTCGACCGCAAGGAGGGGAGCATCTCGGCCGACGGGAAGATGCCCGACGCGGACTGGGAAGTCGCCCGCGAATACGCCCTCGACCCCGCCAACCTGGCCCTGATCGAGTGGCGGCGGCAGCTCGCGCGGGCCTGGGGCCTCGCGTCGTCGGGGCGTCGCCTCAAGGCGGAGGATCGCACGTACGCCTTCGAGGAGTTCTCCCCGATCCGCGAGGACTTCCTGCTCCACTTCAAGTTCGGCGCCGAGCGGTGGTTCGCCGTCGACACGTACTGCGCGAACCCCGACTGCAGCTGCGTCGAGGCCCACCTGCCGCTCTACCGGATCCGTCCGGAGCGGAGGAAGCAGGATGCGGAATTCGTGGTGGCCCTGGATCTCCAGACGGGGGAGATCCGCAAGGAGCCGGATGGCACCTTCCCGCCGGATTGGCTCGACGTCGTCCGCGCCTTCCAGGACAGCCTCGGGGACTGGCGCCGCGAACTGTCGCGCAGGCGGGAGGCGCTGCGCGCGATCGCCCTCAAGCGGCTGCGCCGACCCGCTGCCGAGGTTGCCCCCGTGGTAGCTTCCCCACTGGCGGCGGCCCAGGCGCGGCCGTCCGAGGCTTCGGCCGGATCGCAGGCGCCGAGGGTCCCGTTGCGTGCGGCCGGCGGGGACGTCAGCAGGAACGCGCCGTGTCCCTGCGGGAGCGGGAAGAAGTTCAAGAGGTGCTGCGGGGCGCGGTAGGAGCTGACGGCGATCGGGCCGCAGCCCCTCGGTCACTCTCGGATGACCCACCGCCTGTCCTCCTCGCGCACCTGCCCCTTCCGCGAGCAGCAGCGTGCGAGCACGGGCAGCACCGCCGCGGGGTCGCAGCCGAAATGCCCGGGTCCCCGCGACGCTCTGGCGTCAAGACCCTGCCCTCGCGACGCAAATGCTCATGGCCTGACGTGCACGCCCCCAGGGAGCCTACGTTCGTCGGCTGCGAAGCGCACGAGCCATCGTTTGGAATGGCACGACGAGCCGACGCAGGTTCCCGGGGCTCCAGCCCCGCGCGAAGAAGCCTCGGATTTGCCCCAGCGACGCAGAGAGCGCACCTACCTGATCGTACGGGATCGCGTCAGCGATCTCGGCCCGGACCTTCCCCTCGGTCTGAATGAGCTCCAGCAGACCCTGGGCTTGCCGACCAACCTCATCTCCGTTCGTCCCATGCTCGCACTCTTTCCAGAGCCGCTCAGCCAATTCCGCAGCTTCGCTGAACCGGAATCCTCCTGCAGGCCGAGGCTTCTCGCCATCTGGATCAGGCTTGGACTGTTCCGTGGGCTGCTCCCGGCGCGTCAGGACGTAGAGACTGTCGGACTCGTGCCGCGCGAGGCCCACCTTCACGAGGCGCATGAGCGCCTCGACGTATGCGAGGGTGCGGAGCGGGTCCTCGGGGAACAGGAAGTCCTGCGCCCCCGCCCTCACCCATCTTCCGTGCTGACCACTCACCATCAGGCAGAGTGCCCCGCCGGTGTCTTCCGTCGCGGCCGACGCGGCGCGGAGGAGTTCTGCCTCCTCCGGCCCGAGTGGCACTGCGACGGGCTTCCTCGGGACGGACTCCGGAGCAGCGACGAGCGGTGCGAGTCTCATGCCGCTATGCTTCTCTAGGGCCTTCGCCAGTTCGTCGAGTGTCGTGGGCCTGCCGAGATCCGCTCCCGCATGGATGGGCTTGCACCAGCCAGGCAGGTCGGGCAGCGCACAGGGAGCGGCGATGAATGGGATGATGTAGCCCTTCCCCGGTGGCCTCAGCATCGCCGCTTCGAGCGCGAGGTGCACCTCCTTCTGTCGATAGCCGACGGAATCGAAGCCGGGGGCAAGTAGTACAACGAATGCATGCGACTCCTCGACGGCCCTCCTGATCTCCGACTCCCACGGGTCCCCATGGACGAGGCTGCGCTTGTCCATCCACGGGGCCGCACCCGCTGCGATCAGGAAATCGAAGACCTCCTCCGCCTTCGCCGAGTTCTCCTTCGCGTAGCAGATGAATGCCTTCGGGCGCGGTGCGACGGTGTCCTCAGGCCGCACGGGGACGGGTGTGTCGTCCACCCCGTCGGGGGGCACAGCGGGCGCGTCGCCGCTGCTGGCCCGCCGGCGAAGTTCTGCCGCTCTGCTCCAGCCGTCGACGCTGAGGGTCAACGAACCTGGGATCACCCTGTCGAAGCGCGAGAGCCATCCCCGCTTGTCCATCTCGGTCAGGAAGAACATCGCGCCCTTGGTGTCCGCAGCGAAGAACATGCCATGCGCGTCGTGGTCGATCTGCACGGACTGCCCCGCGCTGCCGCTCAGCGCCGCAAGATTCATCAGCGAGCGATCCAGCATTGATGCGGGGTCGCGAGGCGCGAGGCGGGCAACGATCTCGGAGATTCTGAAGCACCCCGGCTTCTCGACCAGGTAGTCGCTCGTGCAGATGTAGGGCTCCGCCTGTCCCCGGATGGCCCGCTCACGGCACCAGCCGGACAGGAGCGCGAGTGGGGCCTGCCTAAGAAGCATGAGTTCGTCGATTGCCTCCTCGCTGACGCCGAACCGGCCGCACACGGGGCAGTCGATCGCGCGGTTCCCGATGCCGAGGCTCGCGATCTTCAGTCTCGCAGCGGGCGTGCGGCACAGAGGGCATCCCTTGAGATACTCGTCGACCGTCATGCGTGGGGGCTCCTTGGTTGTCGGCGTCGCCTTGTTCTCGGCAGTAGAGGCTGCTTCAGGTCCATGATTGACGAACCTGCGCAACGAACAAACGCGGGCCATCTCCCGGATCGCATCGCACCAAGTTGATACTGCGTCCTTCAGAACGGGGCTGGCAGTCCAATCGTCGATCCGCGAGGAGTTTCTGAGGTGCCGCAGTGCCGAGTCTGCTCCGTCGCGCAGCCTGTCCACGGCGATGTCCGGAAGGTCGGAGGACCCGTACCGGACTCGATAGTAGAGGAGGCGAAGGAACCCTGCGAAGCCCTGCGCGGCCGGACGCATGGAGAATGCCTGGATGCAAGCGGCGGCGGGGCCCTCCAGCTGCCACAAGAGATCGAAGGCGAGTGGAATCGCGTGGGTGAGATCCTCGCCCCCCTTGCATGTCGTCCACGGGCACTGCAGGATTCGGCGGGTCTCGGCGCGCTCCTCGTTTGGGAGGTCGCGGATCAGGGAGCGTCCGATTCCCAGGTTCTCCCCGTCGAACTCGCACCGGTGGGTGGATTCTAGCTTCGCAGGTGGAGGGGTGCGTGGGGGCTCCCAGTCCTTCACGGTGTGCGACGACGTAGCCGCAGTCGTGGTCGGGGAGCCTTCGCTTTGGGGCAGTGGCCGGACCCACATGGCGAACGTTGGGGTTGCGGCCTCCTGTCGCAGAAGCTGGTGCAACTGATGGGCATGGCTCCTGCTGGCCATTTGCTTCTCCCTGCTTCTCCCCGATCACGCCGCGCCAGCGTCGAGCATCAGACGCCGTCGCAGCGCAGCTGCCTTGAACCGGAACGCGTCAAGACTCTGTTCAATCGGGACAGGCCCAGCGGGGACGCCAGATGCAGCATGACATGTCCTCGTCACCGGGCGCCACGAGCACAACATCGGTAGCCGAAGTCGCGGGCCGCTTGCGCATCGGTGGAGGCTACGCCGGCGAGCATCGAGCGTCAAGATCGTCGCGACTAGACCCACGACTGCAGTAGCAGCGGTGTGCCGAAGGTCGAGCCCTTCGCATCCCGCAGGCCCTTCCGCACCCTCCACGTGTGGGCGCGCTCCGTCTCCCACCCCGCCGCGACGGCGGCCTGCCAGATCGCGTTGGTGTCGGGCGTGTAGCGCGGAGGCAGGAGGAGGGTCGGCATTCGTAGTAGTTGAACCTCCGACGCGGCTCGGGGATCGCGGTGAACAGGCTACTTCGGCCACAGCCTCGCCGACCAGATCAACGACTGCCGCGAACGAGTCGTGCTGCTGGCCGATCAGGGATCCGCGCAATTCGGCGCGCGGCTGGCGGCGGGGAGGCAACGAGCGACCGCATCTCGACCGATCCGCGACGCGATCCTCGTGCTCCATGTGCAACGCGCAAATGCGACAGTGACGAAGCGTCTATGTCGCTCGTTCGACCCGGTTCCTTCCGGCGTCCTTCGCTGCGTACATGGCCATGTCGGCAGCATGGACGAGGTCATCCGGCTTCCCGTGCGCCGCACACTTCTCCGCCACGCCCGCGCTGACCGTCACGGCCAGGCCCGGGTAGCTGGGCCAAGTCTGCGCGGCCACCGCGACCCGGACGCGCTCCGCGACCGCGATGGCCTCATCAAGGCTGAAGTCGGGGAGGAGAACAACCAGCTCCTCACCGCCGTACCGGTAGCCCCGCCCGCGCCGGCCTGTGATCTCCTTGATGACCTCCGCGACTCGGATCAGCACCGCATCTCCCGCTTGGTGGCCGAGGGTGTCGTTCACCCCCTTGAAGTGATCGATATCGAAGAAGATCATGGCGGCGGACCGTCCGGCCGGACACTCGCTGTACATGCGAGCGACGTCTCTATTGAACGACAACCGCTTGAGGAGGACGAGCAGATCGTCCTTGTCCCCGTCGGGGTACGTTTCCCAGTGCGATTCGGGGGCGTGCGCCGAGAGCAAGCTGTTCCCGATCTCCGCGAGGTCAGCCTTGTGCTCTACGATCCACTTCTCCGCGCGCACCTGCATCGCATCTCGCGTCTCGTCGGGGAGACCCTCGCGCTTCCGGTTCTGGAGCCGTTCGATGACCGCGAGGTGGAGGACCCAGTCGCGCATCTTCTGCTGCGTAGGAGCGGGCAGAGAGTGGAACTTCTGCCCGAGGCATGCCTGCAGCGCCCCCCACGCCGCCGCGTTGGCGGTGTTGTGGTCCTCCGTCGTCAGTCCCAGGTGCGTGAGATGAGCCTCGCCCATGCGGGCTCCTCCTCCTGTCGCAAGAGATGAGATGGATGGGAGGCCGTTCGTCGCCGGTGGTACGGATGGGAGTTGACCCGGAATCTCGCCGCGTCCCGACACTCTGCAGATCGCGCATTGCAGGTCCCGCGGGTCGGGGTTCAGGGTGTAGTGGTTGTTTGGACACCGCAAGATCGGATGCATCAGAGTTCCCGCCCGCCACATGTCGCCAACGGTCCCCTCGTACAGTGGTATCCGGAAGTCGCAGCGCCGGGCGCTCAGTCCCACCGGCCTTGCACACCACACCTTCTGCACGATGGCCCTCACATCCAGGGAGGCGGAGACGACGTCGCTCGCCACCGGGCCCCCGTTCGCGCCCATAGCCTCCAGGGTGTAGTTCCCCTCGCTGACGCTGGAGCACAGGCGCGATAGGTGTTCGCGCTCGATCCTGTGATTGCACTTGTGGCACCACAGAAGTCCCGCCGCCGTGGCCGCCTCCCGTCCCTTCCGTCGTTCTTGATCGAGCAGAGCCTGGTTCATTCCCTCGGCCACGGCCTCCGCTTGCCGACGATGATCGGCGCCCTGCGCCGACTTCATTGCCGACATGACGCGCCTTCCCGTCTCCGCATTCATGCGCCCCGCAGCCTCGTTTGCGTCCATCTTGTGCCCTCCATCAAGGCCCCGCGATCGGCACGGCACCTCAATCCGTCTCTGACTTGGCCTTCGGATTCTCCCGTGCACGGTCCTGCGAGCGCCTGAGTCCTGCGTCGCCGAGTCGCCCTCACCCCAGGTGACTCACGCCCCGGTTTCCAGGGGTACCGGACCCGCCCACTGCCCGTGGGCTTGCGCAATCGTCTAACGTGGAGCCAGTTCACCAGCATCGGCCACCCTGGCGTCGTGCTACTGAAGGTGATCCTATCGTCCCCCGGATCCCGTTCAACGAATACCCGTCACCCCATTCGGGCACGTGCCCGCTATTGGGCACGCTCGGGCATTCGCTTCGCCCCGAGGATCCATCGTTGGAACGGGGCAAAGAGGCGCGCGCCCTTCGGGCACCTGTGCGCGCGTATGTACCGCCTCAGCGCGTCCAGCGCGTAGCGCGTAGCGATGGGGACGGCACGGCCTCCGACGTTGACGACCTTCGACGCCAGGTTCACGTCCTCGTAGCGCAGCGCCGCTATCTCGGCGAACCGCAGCCCGCAGCCCGCCTCTTCGGCGTGAGGCCCGCTCTTGTCCGCGAACGGGCGCACCCGCTCCGACGCGAGGACATGGATCGCTTCCAGTGCCGCAGTATTGTGCTCGCACGCCATCGCCTCTTCCGCGAGTTGCGGGCCGCGGTAGCTCTTGCGGCCTGTCCAGCCGACGGCGTGGCGCGCCCACGACAGGACGGCTACCGCCGCGAGATCCATGGGCCAGCCCCTCTCTTTGGCGAGTTCCATCGTCATGATCAGGAGCGGGAGCGTTTCCACCGTGCGCCGTCCGGCCATGCGGGTGACGTGCATGAGTGAGCGCACGTTCGCGTAGTTCTTGAGCCTCTCTTCCAGGGGGACCTTGCCCAGGTCCACACCGTCGGGCTCGCTCGCGTACCACTCCACCGTGCGGACATCGTGCTTGTGGATCGTCTCGACATATCTCGCGAGCACCTGCCCTCCCGCGTTCCGCCACTCGACGACCACGCGCCCGCTCTGGGTAGACTCGACGACCCGACAAGGACCGGCGCCAGGCGCAAGAGCGCGGGCGATCGCGTCGGCGTGGGACTTTGCCAACCTCTTCCCTTCGCGTCTCATTCCCTTGGCGCCGTCGAGCTTAGCCGCCTCGGGGTCGTGGTTCTCTTGCGTTTGCACGCGGTAGACGTCGTGGCGGAACGTGTCGGCGTACATGCGCGCCGTCCGGCTGCGCGGTGGGGCCTGGCTGCGTGTGCACTTGTCGCCATCGACGCGATCGACCCAGCGGCATCCGATGAGGTCCTCGACGGCCTCGCGCATCTCCGCTGGAACTGGAACCCGCGAGGGCGTCGTGGGTGCCGGATGCGTCGGTGGTGTCCGCCGCTTCGAGCGGGTCGTCGTGCGTGTCCGATGCGCCACGTGCAGGGCCCTTCGGTCAGTCCATCGCGTCCGCCGTCCCGCCGCCGAGTTCGCGCTCGTACGTCTCCGCGATCGGGTGCGGGATGCGGTTGGAGTTCATGCCGACAAGGTAGTCGTGGATTGCCTGGGGGGCAAGCCTCTGCTCTTCGCCGCGCCCCGCGGATGGCGCGCCCGCATCACGGCTTCGCGCCGGCCTCTCCATCCGGTAGCAGCCACTCCACCTCGACCCTGGTGACCACACGCACCCACCCGACGCCGGACGCGCCCTTCGTCTCGCGGAATTCCGCCATGACCGTCCGGAGTGCATCCTCGTGGCCCGAGGCTTTCACGATGCGATCGAAGAGGTACGACTCCCTCTGCCCGCCGGCACGCAGCTCGTAGGTCGGCTCGCGATACAGGATCCTGACCCTGTAGTCCTCCGAGTTCGAGGGGATCGGCACCATGTTCACCTCCGGGCAGCATCATGCCCTGCGTCCCCGACGGCCGCAAGCTGCCGGTCGCGATGTTGGGGCAGCAGGTTGGCGGAGCGAAATTGGAGCGCGAGTCGGGCAGGGAGCCGCGGCCCGTGGAAGAGGCCGAACAGGTAGAGCGCGTTGTGTTGTCGCGCGTCCATCGATAGACCCCAAGCGCCCAAGGTGGACGTCGCGTGAGAGCATTTCCTTCGCGCGCACGCATCCATCCGCACGCGAGCATCCCTCCGGACCCGCCCACCGAATTCCGGTAGGGGTTCGGCGAGGCGCTTCCCCGACGGCTCACGGGGGCCGCGCCGTGCGGTCGTGGAAACGGCTGCAACGAATTAGGTTGCGCCGAGGCCCCCACGGGGGGAATCTGACGCGGTTCAACCGCCTCGGGCCGTGCGCACCCTGTCGGCGAGGCCGCTGCGGGAAGAACAGGTCGACGGGCCTGGGTCGACGTGAGAGCGCGTCCATCGCGTCTCCGGAGTAAGGCTGATGGAACTCGATCCTCAGGGGCAATACCGGGCTCGACTCTCGGAAGATCCGCCGCAGTTCCTGGATCGCGTAGATTCGCCCTGGGACACGGTCCCCGACTCCCCCGAATACAACCAGCAAGCCTATCGGCGCGTGGAGCGGACGCTCCGAGAACTTGCCCGCACGCGTTCGAGCCAGGGTCACTCGAACACGCAGGGCGTCCTCATCCTCGGGGAAGCAGGATCGGGCAAGACCCACCTGCTGATGCGCCTCGCGAGGAATCTCTCCCGCTCCAACCACATCCTCTTCGTCCGCAAACCGAACAATGAGGACGCTGTCGCCCAGCACGTCTGGAAGGCCATGGTCGACAGCCTCGCGCGACCCGTTCCCGGAAGCGATTCCAAGGCGATGCAACTGGATGACCTCCTCGCGCACGTCTTCACCAAGGTCTTAGTCCCGGAGTTCGAGCAGGACATACGGGAAAAGAAGGACACGGATCAGAGGAAACGCTGGCTCGACCATCTGAACGCAGATCCCTACAACCTCTTCAGCATGCTCGGAGAGGGCGAACGCCGCCAGGCCAACATGGAGAGCATCCGGAAGCGAACCCTCCGCTACCTCCAGCAGTCACACCCGGACGTTGACCAGAAGATTGCACACGTCCTGATCACGTACTGCTTCGTCGTTCGCGAGGAGCGAAAAGACGTGCTGCTCAGGTGGCTCTCCGGCCAGGACCTGGACGAAACAGAGGCGAAGGACCTGGGACTCCCCGCCTCGTGGGTCAAAATCGACGAAACCTCGTCCGACACGTCAACGCAGCAGCAACGTGAGGAACAGGCCCTCCGTGCTATACGGACCATTGGGATCCTCTCGACCTACTACCAGCCGTTGATCCTGGCCTTCGATCAACTTGAGGGGCTCCGCGATCAGGAGCGCCTGACGCAGAGATGGGGTGACACGGTGCGAGAGATATTCACGATGGCACCCAACCTCCTCATCCTGACATGCATCTTCCCGGATCTGTGGCAGACCTGGTTCTCGCGCAAGCTCGACGGGAGCGTGGCACAACGAATCGCCCAGCAGACGCTCACGCTGGAGAAGTTCGGAGCCCAGCACGGGCACCGGATGCTCGCCGCGCACCTGCGACCCGTGTTCGAGAGGCACCGGCTCCCATTCGAGACCTATCCCTTCACCCAGGATGACGTCCAGGCGTTGGCCACACGCTCAAATTCCCCCAGGCTGTTCATCCAGGTGGTCCGGAATGCGTTCAACGACTGGCTCGACGGGGAGGCCAGCCCGAGCCGGAGCGAGATCGCCGCCCCGCCGGCCGCAGTCACGCAGCAGTCCATCGACCAGGCGATCGGGGCGGCCTTGCGCGATGCGGAACGCGAGATCGAGTCCACCTATGAACGGGCAGTGCCCGCGGAGCAGGACTTCTTCGGGCGGGTGCGGAACGTGACTGAGACGCTCCTCAGGTCCACGGGCCAGCAATTCACGATCGACAAGGCGACCTGTGGCACCCGCGTGATGCCCTCCAACTTCATCGTGAGGGGCTCCGGACCCGGCGAGCAGCTCTGTCTCGCGATCCTCTTCAGCGAGGGGTCGTCCTTCGCGGCGCGCATGCGGAACCTCAACAGCCGGATGGGCGAGAAGCGTGGAGTGACGAAGGCGATCGTGCTGCGGGATCGTCGCTGTCGTCGGCTTGGTCCCGCGAGCGCCGAGCATCGGGCCGAGTTCGAGCGGCTCGGTGGAATCTTCCTGGACATCGGGAAGGAGGAGGCGAGTGTCCTCGGCGCGGTGTACGACACGATTGTCGCAATCGAGGAGCATGACCTATCCATCGGCGACCACGTGATCACCAAGGAGCAACTCGTCGGATACCTTCGCCAGGAGGGTTCTTGTCGGCGATCCGAACTGCTGCGCGTGGCGAGCACCTGTTCAGAAGGCATGGCCAGGGCCGTAGGGTCCACGCCGACACCCGTTGGCTCTCCGAGTGCCGCGAACGCGAGAGGCCCAAGCCCGGGTGAGCGCGCCACGAGAGTCAGGATCGTCCCCCCGGCTGGTCCGACTCGCGCAGCCAAGGATCCCGAGCCGGCTGTGCCAAGGCAGACTGCTCTGGCCGATGTGCTGATTGGAGACTCGACGCTGGGCAGTTCGCACATCGGCGTTCTCGGGAAGCTCCTCCATGACGGCCGTCGGGTCGGCATCTCGTTCTCCAAGCCGCAATGCATGGTCCTCCTTGGTCACATGGGTTCCGGGAAATCGTACTGCCTAGGTGTCCTCCTCGAAAACGCGCTCATGCAGGTTCAGAATCTGAGCCTGAATCCAAGCCCGCTTTGCGCGGTGGCCTTCAACTACAGACGGAATCCTGAGTCCAGATTCGAGTACTGGAGCTATCACGAGCCGAACTCGAAGTCGTCAGAGGTCGATACGCTCCGCACCGAGTACCTCGCGAAGCCCGCTGGCATCGAGCGAGTTCAGGTGTTCGGATACGGACCGGAGATCGAGCGCCGAAAGGCGGAGTACCGGGGGTTGCCAGCCTATCCGATCCAGTTCCGGCCGGACGAACTCGGAGCTGAGCACTGGGAAATCCTCATGAAGCCGCCGAGCCTGCAGTCCGAGTACATGGACGTTGTCCGCGACATCATTCGCGACCTTTTCTACAAGGAGCGGCTGACCTACAAGAACCTGGAGGTCCAGATCCAGCGGGACGAGCGCCTGTCGAAGGACCAGAAGCGGAGGGCCAGGAACCGCCTGAGCTTCGCGGTGAAATGGCTCTCGGACTCGCGGGAGTACGAATGGAGCAGCGTGCTGTCCCGAGGAAGCCTAAGCGTCTTTGACCTGCGCATGCAGACCATGACGAGTTCCGACGCCCTTCGTCTTTGTCTCATCATCACGGACCTGGTGCGGAAAACTCGGAATGGCGTCAACAAGCTGATCGTCTTCGACGAGGCCCACGAGTACATCGCGTCCAAGGAACTCGGCTCGGAACTTGAGAATGCAATCACGCAGATCCGCCATGATGGCCTCTCCTTCATCCTGGCGTCTCAGTACCCCGACGGGATACCGCAGAGCGTCTTCAAGTACCTCCTCACGCGGATCATCCTGAAGCTACCGCATTCCAAGTCGATCGACTATGTGCGGAAGGCCGCCCCTAACCTGGAGGGCTTGTCCCCTCAGGCCGTGAGCGACCTCGACCTGGAGCAGGGTGTGTGCTTCATTCAGACCGACGACGACTGCACGGATCCGCTGCTGAAGGTTCCCCAGCGACTCAGGATCAGGCCGCGATGCGCTCTTCACGCAGGGGAGACGTTGCGCGTGGCGGGCGCGGGCCCAAGTTCCGAAAAGCCGGGGAAGAGATGATGCTCGATCGGCTGGTCTGAAGGAACCTCACCTTGACGACCCTACTACCTGGTACACAGGTCGCGGCCCGTGGGCTCCGGTGGGAGGTCGTCTTTCAGCAGCCCGCCGGCGAGCAGCAGCTCTTCCGCCTGCGCTGCCTTGAAGGGGGCCTGCGCGGCACGGAGATGGACCTCCTCCACCCCTTCGAGAAGATCGAGCCGCTCGCGACGGAGTTGAACCCCGCCAAGGCCGCCCCCCTCCCCGCGTTCCGCCTCTACCTCCAGGCGTTTCTCCTGGAGCAGGCCCTTGGTCCGGACGCCCTTCTCGCGGCGCAGCCGGGGCGGCTGGAGATCCAACCCTACCAGCTCGTCCCCGTCATGCGCGCCCTCCAGATGAGCCGCCCACGTCTCCTGCTGGCAGACGGAGTCGGCTTGGGGAAGACGATCCAGGCGGGCCTCGTCCTCGCGGAGTTGATCGCACGGCGCCGCGCCCACCGCACGCTGATCGTCTGCCCCGCCGGGCCCCTCCTGGAGCAGTGGCGCGTCGAGATGCGCGAGCGGTTCGGCCTCCGCTTTGACGTGCTCGACTCCGACCGCCTCCAGGAGATTCAGTACCAGAACGAACTCGGCGCCAACCCCCTCGACCACGTCGCCCTCGGGCTCGTGTCCATCGACTTCGCCAAGCAGGAGCGGATCCTCCAGCACCTGGAGCGCACCGACTACGACGTCGTCATCATCGACGAGGCCCACCACTGCATGAGCCTCGGCACCTCGGCCGAGCGCGAGGACTCGCAGCGCCGCCGCCTCGCCGAGGTCCTGGCGCGCAAGTCGGACGCTCTGCTCCTCCTGACCGCGACGCCCCACGACGGCTTCGACCCCCACTTCGCTTCCCTCATGGAACTCCTCGATCCGAGCCTCGTCGATGGCCGAGGCGCCCTCCGGGGAGACGCCTACCGCCGGCACGTCGTGCGCCGCCTGAAGCGCCACATCAAGGATCCCCGGACGGGCGAAGACCTGTTCAAGAAGCGCCAGGTGCATCCGGTCAGCGTCCGCTTCGACCCCAAGTCGCACCCTCGCTTCGCGGCCCTTCAAGAGGCGCTGCTCGCCCTCATCGCCCCCCACCTGCGGCGTGCCGTGAAGCAGAAGCGGTACGGCGACGTCCTCGCCTTCCTCGCCCTCCTGAAGCGTTCCGTCTCCACCGTGGCCGCCACCCGATCCACGCTGCAGGCGATCTCCGACCGCCTGGCGCAGTTCGTGGAGAAGGGCGCGGAGGCGCAGGATGAGCGGAAGCAGAGACTCCGCCTCCTTCGTGACTACCGCCGGCGGCTGGACCGCTTCGGCGTGCTCTCCTTCGAGGAGGAGCAGGACCACGCCGCCCTGGAAGCGGAGGACGTGGCAGCCGAACTGTTCGAGGGGGGCGCGGACGACCTCCTCAGCAAGCTGGGCGATGTCGAGCGCGAGGTTCGGCGCGAGCGGGAGCGCCTCGGGAAGGTCTCTACGGTGCATGTCGCCCTCACGCGCCTCGTCGAGATGGCGGACGCGGCGGCGCCCGAGGATCCGAAACTCCGAGGCATCCTCGATGCCCTGCAGGTGATTCGCAGGGCGGAACCGGACGCGAACGTCCTCGTGTACTCCGAGTACGCCGACAGCCAGGCGGCCGTCGTGGGCTGCCTCCGCGACGCGGCGAAGCGGGGCGACCTCAAGGGCGAGGTCCTGGCCATCTCCGGCGAGGACGACGACAAGACCCGCATGAAGGTGACGGAGCGGTTCAAGAGCCAGGACGGCCTCGTCCTCGTGAGCACCGACGCCTGCGCGGAGGGGCTGAACCTCCACGCCCGGTGCCACCACCTCCTCCACGTCGAACTCCCCTACAATCCCAACCGACTGGAGCAGCGAAACGGTCGGATCGACCGCTACGGCCAGAAGCACGACCCCGTCGTTCGGTACCTCTACCTCGCGGGTACGTTCGAGGAGCGCCTCCTCCTCCGCCTCGTTGCGAAGTACGAGAAGCAGCGCGAGCGGCTCACCTTCGTCCCGAACACGCTCGGCCTCCTCTCGGGACCCGAGGACGCCGGCGCTGTCCGACTCCTGGAGGGCGTCTCGCAGGATGGCCCGCTCCTCTTCCAGCAGACGCAGGCACCCCTCACGCTGGAGACCGTCGAACGCGCCGAGGTGGACAACCCCGCCTACCGCGACCTCCTCGCCGAGGTCGAGGGGGCCTTCTCCAGCTTCGACAAGGCTGCGCGGATGCACTCGTGGCTCGGCGAGGTTGGGGCCCATGCGGAGGAAGGTGTGGCGCGGGAGGCCGAGGAGGCGCGCGAGCGGAGCGGGCGTCTCGGCGTCGGGGACCTGTCGAGATTCGTTCTCGACGCGGCCCGCGCGGACCTGCCGCCGAACAGCGTACGCGAGCAGCCCGATGGCACCTTTGATGTCCGTCTGTCGGGTGCATGGGAGTGGGACCTCCAGGAGATGCCCGGCTACGACCCCGACGAGCATCGCCTGCGCCTCACCCTCGACATGAGCCAGACCGCCGACGGGAAGGGGAGGCCGGTCGGCTACCTCGGACGTGCTCACCCGGTCGTCCGCCGAGCCATCGACCGCGTCAGGAATATCCAGTTCGGCGGAGAAGGCGACCTCCTGGACCGGCGAGTGAGCGCCGCGCGCGCGGACGGTTCCGCGCCGGAACTTCTCGTCGTGGGCCTCGGCACCGTGCGCAGCGGAGCGGGACGAGAACTGGAGCGCGTCATCGCTGCAAGAGTCGCCCAGGAGGGGAAGCCCGACGCGACGGTGGACCCCGCTGCATGGGAGAACTGGACGGAGCTGGCAAAGGCGCTGCCGGTGGCCGGCCTGTGGGAGCGGCACTTCGCCGCGTGGGGCATGCGGAGGATCGAGGACGCTCGTCGGGCCCTGACCGAAGAGTTCACCCCGCTCGCCGACGCCTTCTCCAAGTCGCACCAGCAGGCCATCGACCTGGAGCGTCGCGCGATCGACCAGTGGCTGCGGGACCGCTGCGACGACCTTTGCGGCCCCCTCGCTCCGATGGTGCAGCGCGAGATCTTCGCAGGAGGCAAGACGACTGCGCCCGCATGGAAGACGCTCACGAATCCCACCGAGCGCGTCGCGTCTCTCGCGTCCGACGCCTCGGTCGGGTCGCGGGTCCGCGCGGAGGCAAACACGGTCATCGACCTGTACCAGAAGCGCGTGAAGGCGCTCGAAGCCCGAGCACGACTGGAGGTCGCCCCCGTCGACGTGATCGGACTGCTCATGCTCGTGCCCGGAGAGGCACGGGGAGGGCGCCGTGGGGCTTGACCTGAACGATTGCGCCTTCTTCGGCCCCGCGCTCTCCGAGCCGTTTGCGAAGTTCGAGCTGGAAGGGTACCTCAAGAAGTCCGGGCTGCTCCCTTCCGCCACGGGCGACTCGGGGAAGGCGCTCCGCGAGTTCTGGGAGGCGTACCGGCGCAGGCTGCGAAACCTCGGCGACCAGGGCGGCCCCCTCCGTGTCCTCCACCACGTCGTCGAACCCCTCGCGGAGCCCCTCGGATACCGGCCAGAACCCGCCCGCGAAGAGGAGATCAAGACGAGGGAAGGGTTCGAGGACGGGGGATGGCTTCTCTCCGCGCGTGAAGGAGCGGGCTCGCTGCGCGTGTGGGCACTCCAGGTCGGCACCGATCTTGATGCGCCTAGCAAGCGAGGCTTCGCGTACCGCTTCTCGCCGAGCCGCGTCGCGCAACGTGTCCTGCTTGCGAAGGGTGAGCGCGTTGGGCTCCTGACCGACGGAGAGGGGCTGCGCCTCCTCCTCTGCGACCCGTCACGACCCGACAGCCACGTCTTGTTCCGGCTGGATCGGGCCGGCGGGTGGCGGGGCGCCTTCTCGCCGCCCGACTCCTTCCGCCTCCTGCTTGCCCTCGCGGGGCCTTCCGGTGTCGCCCGCATCGCGGACATCACGGAACAGGCCCGTCTGACGCAGACGCGCGTGACCGCGAAGCTGCGGGAGCAGGCGAGGTCGGCGATCGCCGAGTTCGTCCAGTGCCTGCTGGACCACCCCGCGAACGCGCAGAAGATCGCATCCTGGACGGATCGTCAGGCGCTGGCGCGCGAGCTGTGGCGCGAGGGGCTCGTCATCGTGTACCGCCTCCTGTTCATCCTGAAGCTGGAAGCGTCGAGCGACCCCGCGCGCGCGTTCAGCTTCGCGTCAACCAGCCTCTGGCGGACCACCTACTCACCGAATACCGCCCTCGCCCGTCATGCACGGTCGCTGCTCGACAAGAAGGAGGACACGGGGCGGATGCTGGAGGACGGCCTACGGGTCCTGTTCCGCCTGTTCACGGAGGGGCTCTCGTCCAGCGAGCTGAAGGTGAGCCCCCTCGGAGGCATGCTCTTCGGCGATGGCTCGACGGCGCTCTTTGACGACCTGGCGTGGGGCGAGGAGGCCGTCGCGAGGCTTCTGGACAGGCTTCTGTGGACGCCTGCGAGCGGGAAGCTGGAGCGTCAGCGCGTCCACTACGGGCCGCTCGACGTCGAGGATCTCGGGCGCGTATACGAGGCGTTGCTGGAGCTGGAGCCCGGCATCGCGACGGAGCCGATGTGCCGCCTTCGGCGCCAGAAGCTAGAAGTCGTCGTGCCCGTCGCGCAGGGCGAGCGGTACAAAGACTCGACGGTTGCCCCCGCCGACCACGAAAATGGCGATGGGGAGGCGGACGACGAGGAGGAGAAGCCCAAGAAGGGAGCCAAGACGCGGATTGAGTGGATCGAGGAGATCCGCCCCGGGCGCTTCTACCTGCGCGTCGGGCTTGGGCGGAAGTCGACCGGCTCGTACTACACCCCCCACGCCTTCGTGCGGTTCCTCGTCCAGGAGACGCTCGGGCCAGAGGTCGAGGAGAGGAGCCCGAAGGAGGATCCGAGGCCGGGAGAGATCCTAAAGCTAAAGGTGCTCGACCCCGCGATGGGCTCGGGCCACTTCCTCGTGGAGGCGTGCCGTTTCCTCGGCGAGAAGCTGTACGAGGCATGCCGGCTCTGCGACGAGGTGGCGATCGAGGCGGACAAGGCGGGCGACGCGGCGCGGGCGGCAGAACTGAGGCGTCGTGTCGAGGAACTGCCTGATCCGAACGACGAGCTGGTCGCCTACCTGCCGAGTCGGGTGCCCGAGGGGGAGGCAAGCGGCCTCTCGCAGCGGAAGGCCCTGGCGATCGCGCGTCGCCTCGTCACGGTGCACTGCCTCTACGGCGTGGACAAGAACCCGCTCGCCGTCGAGCTGGCGAAGCTGTCGCTCTGGCTGGAGTCGTACGCGGAGGGCCTGCCGCTCACATTCCTGGACCACCGCCTCGTCTGCGGCAACTCGCTGACCGGCCCGTTCGTCGAGCACCTGTTCACGCTGCCGGGGTCGGGCGAGCCAATCGAGGGCGTGTTCACGCAGGGGCTGCGAGAGCGCCTGACCGCTGCCCTCGGCGAGGCACTCTCCAACGTCCGCGAGCTGGAGAAGTCCGTGGGGAAGGACGTCGCCGAGGTGGAGGCCAAGCGCGCGGCGAAGGTGAGGCTCGACAAGGCCCTGGCGCCGTTCAAGCAACTCGCTCGCGCCTGGAGCGGAGGCGTCATGCTCGGCGAGAAGTGCGACGATGGGGCCTACGAGGCGCTGGCCAAAGGGGTGGCCGAGCGGAACCAGGAGCCTCTTGCCGGGAGCAGCGCCACCGCCGTCGCTGCGGATGCCGTGTCCTACGACGTGTCGTTTCCTGAAGTGTTCTATCCCACCGGCGACCTTCGCAATCGCTCAGGGTTCGACGCCGTCTTGACCAACCCTCCGTGGGACGCGATCCAATTCAAATCCAAGGAGTTCCTGGCCGCCTTCGACATCGAGATCCTCGATGCCCCCACGAAGCGCGAGACGGAGGGCATCGAGGGACGGCTGGCGGCGGAGCCCGTGTGCGCGAGGCTCTTCGCCGAGTACCAGGAGTCCTTCGAGCGCCAGAAGCGGCTGATTGACTCCCTGTACGAATATCAGAAGATCGAAATCGAAGGCGACCTCGCGGGACGGCAGCTCGACTCCTTCCGCGTGTTCATGGAGCGCAACGCTGGTCTGCTCGGCCCACGCGGCTTGACGGGCGTTGTCGTGCCCTCCGCATTCCACGCCAACGAGGGCGCGACCGGGGTGCGCCGCCTCTACTTGGAGAAGATGGCACTTCGGTGCTGCTACTCCTTCGAGAACCGAAACAAGCTCTTCGAGATCCACCGCAGCTTCAAGTTCGCCGTCGTCGTCGCGAGTGCCGAGGGCCCCACGACGAAGTTCCCCTGCGCGTTCTACCTCCAAGACATCGACTGGCTCTTCGCCGACACCTCCGCGCGCGCTCTGCTGGAGTACACTCTGGACTTCGTTCGAGAGACGGGCGGGGAGTACCTCTCGCTCCTCGAACCGCGAGACCGTCCGCAGGCGGAGATCATCCTCCAGATGTACCGAGCGGGTGTCCCCCTGCGGGAACTACTGGCGCAGTGGGGCATCACCCCCAACACGTCTGAACTGCCCATGCTGGGCAACGACGTGTTCGTTCCGGTTGCACAGGTCATGAAAGGGGACGTAGATGTCCGGACCCCCGAGGCTGTGCGCGCCCTGATCGCTCTTGGGTACATGCCGCTCCACGAGGGGAAGACGTTTCACCAGTTCGACGATCTATGGGAGGAGAAGCCGAGGTACGTCGTTCGGATGACGGGCTTGCGAGATCGCCCGCGATGGCTGCACCTACCTCGGTACTACCGATTGGTTTATCGCGAGGTGTCCGCATCGACCAACGAGCGAACGGGAATCGCCACTGTTCTCCCGCCGGGCACAGTCAACACCCGCACCGCAGCGTCTGACGTTTCAGCAGACCGACACCCCACCCGCTCCAGCCTCCTGTTTTCTGCGGTATTCAACTCGTACAGCTACGACTTCATGTTGCGAGTGGTCGTGCAGACTCACGTCACTCGATTCGTCATCGAACGCACCCCCTTCCCCACTTTCGCGCTTGCAGGAGAGCGGCTACTCGCGCACTCGGCAATTCGCCTGTGCGCGGCGCACGAAGCGTTCAGGGCGCTTTGGCGCGAGCATCTCGGCGAGGCATGGCGGGAGCCGGGACGGAAGCAGTTCAATTGGCCAGTGCTCGATGGGGACGACGCCCGGTGGTCAGTGCGCGCGGCGATCGATGCAGTGGTCGCGAACGCGTACGGGCTGACGCGGGAGCAGTACCAGCACGTCCTCTCCTCGTTCAACCACAAGAGCTACCCAAAGGCGCCGGAGTTGTGCCTCGCCGCGATCGGCGAGCTGAAGCGCCTCGGCGTCGAAGCCTTCTGCAAGAAGCACGACCCCTACTGGGACATCCCGCTCAACGAGAAGCTCCCCGAACCCGTGATCGACTTGCCTGTTCCCGAGGGAGAGGCGCCCACGCAGTCCGGGCCGGAACCCGACCTATTCCGAGCGGCGGCGAACAAGCCCCCGAGGGCCAGGTCGAAGCGGAGGACAAAGTGATCCCGGCGATCCCCACCGAGCGCAAGCATCTCGCGCCCCTCCTCCGTCATGGCGAGGGCAGGACGCTTGAGTTCAAGCGGAGCACGGGCGAACTCAAGGAGGGAATGCAGACTCTCTGCGCGTTCCTGAACGGCTCTGGCGGGATTGTCCTGTTCGGCGTGCGCCCGGAAGGCGCCGTCGAGGGGCAGCAGGTCACGGACCAGACGATGCGCGACATCGCGGAGGCCGCCGATCGCTTCGATCCGCCGGCGCAGATCCGGATCGAGCGCATCACGGTGGCGCCTTCGCGAGAGGTCATCGCCACTGCGGTCGTGTCACGCCCCGATACTCCGCCTTCCACCTACGACGGCCGCCCGTTCGAGGGGGTTGGCAGCACGACGCGGAAGATGCCGCAGGCGAAGTACGAGAAGCTGCTCCTTGACCGCGCCCACAGCCGCCGCCGCTGGGAGAACGATCCGGTCGCCGACCTCTCGCTGCGCGACATCGATCGGGAAGAGGTGTTCCGCGTCGTCGAAGCGGCCCGGGTGGCGGGCAGGCTCGTCGGTCCGGTCGGCAGGGACGTGCCAGGGATCCTGGACCGCTTCGGTGTGCGCCGCAGGGGAAAGATCCTGCAGGCCGCCGTCGTCCTCTTCGGGAAGCAGTTCCTCCCCGACTTCCCGCAATGCGAACTGCGCATCGCCCGTTTCCGAGGGCTCGACAAGGCCGAGTTCCTCGACCAGCGGCAACTGCGGGGACCCGCGTTCAAGTTGCTCGAAGAGGCGCTCCTCTTCTGCCAACGTCATCTTCCCCTCCCTGGACGAATCGAGCCCGGGAAGCTGGAGCGGGTCGATCGTCCCCTCATCCCGCCCGATGCCCTGCGAGAGATCCTCGTCAACGCCCTGATCCACCGCGACTACTCGATCGCCGGCGGGGCCATCTCCGTGGCGATCTTCGACGATCGCGTCGAGGTGTGGAGCGCGGGAGCCTACCCGACGGGGATCACGCCCGAAATGCTGACCCGCGAGCACGACTCGGTGCTCCGCAACCCGATCATCGCCGAGGTATTCCATCGGGCGGGGTTGATCGAGAAGTGGGGGAGGGGCACGAACCGGGTCGCGGAGATGTGCAAGAGCGCGGGCATCCGGCCGCCGGAGTTCGCCCAGGTCGGAGGATCGGCGGTCGTAACCTTCCGCGTTCCCGTTGCCCAGACCACGCAAGTCACCACGCAAGTCACCACGCAAGTCACCACGCAAGTCAAGGCGGTCCTGGAGGCCGCTCGAATGCCCATGAGTCACGAGGAATTGCAGAGGATCGCGGGCATCTCCAACCGCGAACACTTCCGAAAGGCCCATCTCAAGCCTATGCTTGCGCGAGGTTGGCTGGAGCGGACGATTCCCGACAAGCCCCGCAGCCGCCTCCAGAAGTACAGGACGACCCCGGTCGGCCTTGCCGGGCTGATGGGGTCCCGTTCGGAGTAGGGCGAAGTGCCGCTGCATCCCGTCTCGATCGTCGACCATGTCCTGGAGGAGTACCGCAGCTTCCTTCAGACCGAGTTCCGCGCACGCGACCCGAAGCTGCGCGCGGCGCTGGAGGAGGCGCTCCGTCAGCCCCGCTTCCTTGCGCAGGACACCTTCTACCAGGCCCACCGCCCCTTCAAGGACGGGAAGCGGTGGGACGAACTCGGTCTCGACGCTCGGCTCGTCCAGGTCATGCGAAAGCGGTCTGGATCCGACTACGCGTTCCTCCACCAGAGCGACGCCATCGCTGAGTTGCTCTCCCCCGAGGCCCGGCCGGTCGTTGTAACGACGGGAACCGGGTCCGGGAAGACCGAGTGCTTCCTCCTGCCCGTCATCCAAGGCGCCATCGAAGACCTTTCGCGATTCAACCGCCCCGGCCTGACCGCCCTCCTCGTCTACCCCATGAACGCGCTCGCGAACGATCAGGAGGAGCGCATCCGCGAGTACCTGAAGGACTCTGGCCACACGAGTGTGCGGGTCGAGCGGTACGACCGAACCACTCCGCAGGCGAAGCGCGCGGAGATGCGGCAGCGCCCGCCCCATCTCCTCCTGACGAACTACATGATGCTGGAGTACCTCCTCGTCCGCCCGTCGGACCGGGAGGCGCTCTTCGCGAACCACCGCTGCCGCTACGTCGTCCTCGACGAGGTGCACACCTACCGGGGCAGCCTCGGGTCCAACATTGCCCTCCTCTTCCGCCGCTTGCGGGCGCACCTCGAAGATGCCGTGCAGGACTGGCGCGCCGACGACCGCACGGACGCCCGACGCTTCCCGACGCTCGTCCCTGTCGCCACGTCGGCGACGATCAAGAGCGTGGACGAAGGCGGGCAGAGCGCGGAGGAGGTGCGCCGGCTGAGGGACGCGGCGGTGCAGCAGTTCGTCGGATCCCTCCTTGGCCTCGAACACGGCACGATCCGCGTGCTGGGGGAGGAGAAGCGCCCGCTCGAAGTTCCGCGAGAGGCCCGTTGGCCTGCACAGCCCGTCGATGTGGAGATGCCGACAGGAGGAGACTCGGAGGCGGCGCGAAGAACGCTCGCGCGACTGGCCGGCCTGCCTGGGTCGACCGGCCTCCGGGAGGCAGCCTCCAGCGCGGGAATCCTGTGGAAGCTGCACGATCTGCTTTCCAGTAGGCCGATGAGCGTCGAGTCGGCCGTTGCCGCGATCTTGGACAGTGTGCCAGAGAGGAAGGGCGCCGAAGCCGAGCAGGTGCGGCGCGAGGTTGAGGCGGCGATCGCGGCGGGCGCAACGTTGTCAGACGAAATCCCGGGTGCCCTCCGCCTGCGCGCGCACCGCCTGGTACGCGGCGGGTGGCGGTTCGAGCGGTGCGTCGATCCGGCTTGTGGTCGGCTCTATCCGCAGGCGCCCGACAAGTGCGAGTGCGGTCTCACGACGGCCCCTCTCTACCTCTGCCGCAGTTGCGGGGCGCACACGCTGCGGTTCAAGGGGGCGGAGGATCCCTCCACGGAGCAACTCCGCCGGAACGACGGCCCCGACAAAGAGGGCGAGTGGCTCCTCTACGACATGGGGAACCTCAGCCTGATGGACGCCGATGACAAGGACTTCGTCCAGGGGGGCGAGACGGACAAGCAGATGAAGGCACGCCCTGTCTACTCGGGCTCGTTCGACCCCGCGACGTGCTCATTTGCAGACGATCCGAACTCGTATCGGGTGCGGGCGGCGGTCGCGCCCTCCCGCAACACCTGCCTCGTCTGCGGATTCAGTGCGGGCGCGGGGAGCGTCCTGACGCCTGTCGGGCTCGGCACATCTGCAGCCGTCCGCGTCGTCGCCGAGGGGCTCGTCGAGGCGCTGGCGGATCAGCACCGTGGGGAGGCGGGGGCTTCGGACAAGGAGCGCCTCCTGGTCTTCTCCGATAGCCGGCAGGACGCGGCCCACCAGGCGCGATTCATCACCTATGCGGGGCGGTACGACCGCATGCGTCGTCGCCTCGTGCGCCTCCTGGAGGAAAAAGGGGGGGCGCTCTCCTTTGCGGAAGCTGCCAAGGAACTCATGGCGAGGGGCGTCGAGGCCCACGACAACCCGCGGTCGGCGGGCTACGGGAAGGACGATTTCCTGCCCGCTCCTGTGCGGGGGAAGGCGCTCGCGTGGGAAGAGGCGCCCCTTCTGGACGACGTCTCGGTCAGCGCCGGCTACCGGGCGACGGTGTTCAACCTCGGCCTGGTTGGCGTCCGGTACGCGGGGCTCGCCGAGAAGGTCACGCGAGCGGGTTCCGATCTCGGCGCGCGGCTCGGGATCACCGTCGCCCAACTCCTGCACGTGGCGAGGTGCCTCCTGGACGAAATGCGGGTAGGAAAGAAGGCGTTCTCCCGCCCGATGCTTTGCTTTCACCCCGATAGCCCGAACTGCCCGGAAGAGTTCCGCGCGGCGGATTGGGAGCGACGCATCAAGCTCCCGAACGGCTACGCCTGCGACCCTGACGGCCGCCCCCTTGGGAACCTGGACAAGTCCGTCGTTCCTGATGGGATCAACCTGAACAACGCCTGGCGCAGGGCGAAGGCGGGAGGACGTGGCCCGGGCCTAGAACGCCGGTTCCGCTCCCTTCTGGACCGTTACGGCTCGAAGACCGAGCCCACCGAAGTTGCGCTGCTCGAACTCGTGGCGTTCCTGATGCCAAGCTGGATCACGCCGTCGAAGCTGTACGGCTACCGCAAGGCGGCCACGCTGCTCCAGGTGAACGCCGAGGCGGTGGAGTTGGTCCTCCCCATGCCGCAGGACAGACTCCGATGCTCGGTCTGCAACGTGAGGATGCCGTGGGCGCCGATCGGCTCCCCCTGTCCCGTCTGTCACGGCGTGTTCGAGCCGTGGCCTGCAGAGGAGGTCGAACGGAACCGCTACGTCCAGCGCGTCCGCAAGCCCGACCTGCTCCCCCTCGTCGCCGGCGAGCACACGGCCCAGCTCACGGGCGAGGCGCGGCTCAAGCTGGAGGAGGAGTTCAAGGCGCCGCGAAGCGTCTCTCCCGTGAACATCCTCGCCTGCTCGCCTACGTTGGAGATGGGAATCGACGTGGGGAGCCTCGACGCGGTCGTCCTGCGGAATGTGCCGCCCCGCCCGGACAACTACGCCCAGCGAGGCGGGCGGGCCGGTCGCCGCTCCAGGGTCGGGATTGTGCTCGGGTACGCGCGGAGCACGCCGCACGACATGTACTTCTTCGACCGCCCTGCCGAGATGATCGCGGGGGAGGTCCCCGCCCCGAGCATCGGACTCGGGAACCGCGACGTCATCCTGCGTCACCTCGCCGCGATCGCGTTCGGGCTCGCCGAACCCGGCCTGAAGGGGCGCATGATGGACTACATCGACCGCCAGGGGAACCTGAACGCCGAGTCGGTCGAGGAACTGATCAAGGCCCTGCAGGAGCGTGCAGGGGCTGCCGCCCGTCTCGCGAAGCGTGCGTGGGGATCGGACGTGCTCGCGGTCGCCGGCCTGGACGGAGTCGAGAAGTTGGAGGCGGCGCTCGGTGAACTGCCCGACCGGATCAGGGGCGTGTTCGACCGCGTTCGTTTGCAGGTGCAGCAGCTTCAGAAGACCATCGAGCAGTGGCAGATGTTGGGCTCGGTGAGCAATCGGTCGGCGACCGGCGCGATGGACCTCATCAAGCGCCTCCTCGGAATCCGCGATGGACGGGGGGCCGAGGCTGAGGCCGACGACCGGGGGTCGGGCCACCCCATGCGGCGCTTCGCGGAGTTCGGAATCCTCCCGGGCTACGAGTTCCCGACGGAGCCCGCCACGCTGCAGCTATTCGGGGACAACGACCAGGAGGAGACGATTCCAGTCGAGCGGCGCTTCGGAATCTCGCAGTACGAACCGGACGCGACGGTCCACGCGCGCGGCCATCGCTGGCGCGTCCGTGGCCTCGACATGGCCTCCCCCTGGAATCCGAAGTCCCCTGATCCGACCTGGATCTACACGCTCTGCGAGGGTTGCGCGCTGCGGTTCGAGATCCAGAAGCACGTGAAGTGCCCGCGCTGCGGCCCCCCGTCGGGGGCCCAGCGGGGCATGCCGGGGTACGAGTTTGGCGGCTTCCTCGCAATGCGCGACGACACGCCCGTGCTGGAGGAGGAGGATCGCTTCGCGCGGGCGAACCGCGTCGGCATCCATCCGCAGCGGGACGGGGAGGTCGTCGCCAGGTATGACCTGCCCTGCGGGTGGCGGATGGTCCTTTCGCGGGGTGAGGAAGTCCGGTGGGTCAACGAGTCACGCCCGCCGAGCGAGGGGGAGAGCGAGCGCGGCGTTCCGGTCCTGCACGCCGAGGCTCGGGGGTTTTACCTGTGCCCGAGTTGTGGACGCACCCTGTCTTGGGAGGACACCGGAGACGGCGCGGGGAAGGGGCGGAAGAAGGCGAACGTGTCGAAAGACGGCGACCCGTACAGGCACGCATCGGATTGCCCGAACCTCGGCCGGCCCCCCGTCCCCCTGGCGATCGTCGCGAAGGTGGTCGCCACGGTGATGCGGATCGAGGTCGTGCTGCCGCTCGACATGGATGACGAACGGTACCAGCAGTGGGGGCAGACGCTCGGGTACTCGATCCGCGCCGGCCTGCGCCACCTCTACATGCTGGACGGGCCGGAGATCGAGTTCTGCCTGGAGAACATGTGGGAGGTGTCGGACGATCTCGGGAAGCGGCAGGCGGGCGCGCTGACGTTCATCGACGGGGCGGTCGGGGGGAGCGGATTCGTCGACCGCGCTGCGGCGGAGCTGCACCTCGTCGCGCGTCGGGCGCTGGACCACCTCGACCACGAGAAGTGCGAGACGGCGTGCTACCGTTGCCTGAAGTCGTACAACAACCAGCGCGTCCACGAAGTTCTCCGCTGGCCGCTGGTCGTCGGGGATCTGGAGGCGCTCGCGGAGGCGCCGCCGGCGCCTGTCGCTCTGACCGCCGCCGACAGGCAGGATCCTCGCCCCTGGCTGGAGGCGTTCGCTGCGGGCTGCGGCTCGCCCCTGGAGATGAAGTTCCTGCGGCTCTTCGAGCAGCACGGCATCGAGGTCGAGAAGCAGGTGCCTGTCGCGCCCGATGAGGGTGGCGCGCCCATCTCGACGGCGGACTTCGTGATGAAGGGGAAGCGCGTCGCGATCTACGTGGACGGCGCCGCGTTCCACACGGGGAACCGCCTCCGCCGCGATCGCATCATTCGCGCCCGCCTCCAGTCAGGCTCTCTCCGCTGGCAGGTTGTCGTGGCCAAGGCGAAGGACTTGACCTACCCATCCGAGCTGCTTGCCGCCCTGACTGCAGACTCACGAGAATAGTCCCCTGGGCGGAACTCTCAATCCCGCGCGATGGGCTTGGCACCTACGGCGGACGCCCTGCGCTGGCGTTCCTCCAGGTTTCGGGCGCGACGCGCCTGCGCTTCCGCCGCGAGGAGGGGCTCAAGGCACCCCTCCAATCGCTTCCACCCCAGTCGACGCGGGAGTGGGCAAGGGTCAGGGAACTGAAGATCCATCACTTGCGCCAAGACAGCCTCGCAGCCCCGACGGGGATACTCACCGGCCGTCGACTGGTAGAAGTCACGCGACGAGCGATAGTGGGTCTCGCAGATGAAGTCCCTCCACTCCTCGGCGAGATCATCGCCGGGTCGGATGTCGACGAACTCGAACTCCTCAAGCTCCCGCTTCGCGGGCCTTCCCCAACCGCTGCTCAGGAGTCTGCGCGCCTCGAAATCAGTCTTGGGCGCGCTGTACCCGAAAACCGTCACCAGATACGCCTGCTTGAGCACTCGACGCACGAGGCTCCAAGCCTTGCGTATCATGGGGTCCCGCGCGTAGTCCTTCTGGGCGACTGGATAAAGGATGGGTGCCGGACGGAATGCCCCTCCGCATCGGCTACAGCGTCCCGCGCGATCGCCCCAGGTGATGCGCCGGCCGTGGTCACAGTATCCGATCGCGGTACAACCGTGAAGGTGAAGCAGCAACGGGGGATCGGCCAGTCCCTGACAGCGTCGAAGGGCTTGGTACAGGAGCGGGTCCCAATTGAAGGTGGCGATGACGTCTTTCGGCCGCAGGGAGAGGACGAGATGGTCGTACAACGTGGGCCTAACGGGAACGCGAAGCTGATCGAAGTAGGCGAACACCCGTTCCTCGACCTGATGGACGACTGGTTCGCGTCCAGGTAGAGATCGAAGCGAGGAGTAGACCGCCTCGAAGTCATCCGAGGCGGCGTCCACGCCCGCCGACTGGAGAAGCCCTCGAAGGTCGACCACGTCGATCAGGTCCTTCATAAGGGGGAGGCGGTGCCCATGGCGATCCCCTCGTGGAAAGGCCGCCCGACTTGCGCCCGCTCCGAGTATGACGAGGTGGGGCCTTCCCATGGTGGGTGGGAGGGGTGCCAAGTCTCGCTCTCCGAATCTGTCTTCCTGGCTCGCGTTGCGCGCGGGGCCTTGACTGCTTCATCGCCCCGCGCCATGAGGCGTTGAAGATAGGACTCCCGCGCCCTGGCGTGAAGGGAATCCTGTCGCGGGCGCAATCAATCGAGGATCGGCGCGATGGTCAGAGCGCCGTACGCGATCCTCCGCGAGCGCGGCTGCCGGCCGGCGGCCCGACTTCGTTCCCCCACCCCATCCACCCTTTCCTCGGCTTCCGCTGGAATAGCTCCAGCCGCGGTAGCCTCGGGTACATCCTCTCAATCAGGCGGGAGACCTCCTTGGGCTTCTCCGAGTGCATCCTCCGCGGGGCCTTGATGACCGACAACGGCCTGTTCCGCGGCGCGGGCGTCGGCGGCTCCGCGCTCATTCGGCCGGCAGGCAATGGGGCGAGTACCACAGTCGCTCGCGTCCGCGGTTCATTCGACCCTTGCCGTTGCCCTTGAGCCCATAGCCCCCCGAGGACCTCCAGGCGGCGCATCGCCAACCCTTCGGCATGCCGAGGCCCTCGTACGCGCAGAGGACGATTCGCATGTCCTCGCGCCTGCCGCTCTCGATCGCCCATGCGCGCACGGCGTGAGCAACCTTCCCGCAGTCTTTGGCGTAGAGGCTCCCGCATCGTCCGGCCTCGTCGGGGTATGGCGCATCGACGAAGACCCCCGTCAGTCCGAGGTGGAACGTGACGGTCGGGGTGCACACGTGGGACCAGTCCCCGCAGCACACGCGGACATGACGAAGGCGGTCGGCGAATCCTCGCAGATAGCCCTTGAGCCAGGCGAGACGCTCGGCGCAGGCGCCGCTCCCCGTGTTGCCGATCGCTGGGAGTACTCGATTCACGCCTCCCACTCTGCCGAGCCGCGGGCGTTTCCGGTGGACGCCCTGACCCGTCTTGGCGCGAACCATGATGCCGTCCTTGCTCACCCAGGGCCCCTCGCCAGAGCACCAACCGGAACCGATCCAGCAGTTGATGCCCCACACCCACCAGCCGGCTGCCTTCGCGTCGTAGAAGTCCGGGTCGCCGCAGAGGCGATCCGTGATGCGCTCGCGCTGCCCCATGAGCCACAGGTGGCGGGCATGGACGTCGCACTCGTTCACGGGGTTGTCGGCGTGCTCCGCGACCGCGTCGGGATCGCGCTTGAGCGCACGCCAGACATTACACAGCATCCCGTCCACGTCGTTCGCGGTCTCGTGGCGCCCCGCGCCTCCGGGGCGCAGGAACAGGTTGGCGCCCGATCCGAAAAAAGGTTCCACATACACTTTCACGTCGCCCAGGGCCCGCCAGACGGTTCCCGCCACACGTGCCTTTCCCCCGTAGTACGGGAACAGCGGCTCGTACTCGGACGGCCACTCGGCCGTCGCGCCCGCTCGGTCAGATGGCGCGGCCGCCGTGGAACTCGCCGCCTTCCAGCGCGAGTTCCGCGCCATCAGCAAGGCGTCGACGGCGTCCTTGGCCTTCCCGTCGACGAGGAGCCGGGCGGCGCGGCGCTGGTCCGCCGGGGCCGAGCGGGCCAGCATGAGCAGGTCCACCTTGCTGTCCGCCACCGGCGTGCCGCGGATCAAGTCCTTCACGTCGGCCGCGAGCATCCCCGCGATCTGTACCTCCTGCTCCACTGTCCTCGTGGTCACGCCGGCCCTGGACGCGGCTTCCCGAGCAAACGAAATAATTTCGGTTGCACTCCCTCCCCGCCGCCGCGCCGCGAGGGCGACCCCGCCGGCGACCCCGCGCCTCGCCTCTGGGTGCAGGCTCTCGAAGATCTCCTTCCGCCTGGCGAGGAACTCGCCCCGCTCCAGCACCGTGAGGTCGCAGCGCGCCAGGTTCTCGTCGATCTCGACCAGCTCCGTCCGCATCGCGTCGGTGTCGAGGATGACCGCGTCGATCACCTTCCACCCGAGCGCCTTGCACGCCTCCAGTCTGTGGAGCCCCGCGACAAGGCGGCGCTCGGGAGTGAGCGTGATGGGGTGGAGGAGCCCGAGTTCGCCGATCGACTCGGCGAGCCGGGAGACGTCCCCGAGGGAACGCTTGCGCGGCGGCACCTTGATGGACCTGATAGGGATCCTCACGGGCTTCATTCTCCGATCATCGGCGCGGGGCGGCCGGGTTCTGCGGACCATCTCCATGCCTCGGCCGCACGCGGTGGCATACACGGCGCCGGACCTGCCGGCCGGTGTGAGCCGTTCGGCATGTTTGCTGCTCCATCGCCCATGCGATGCCTCGGCGTTGAGCCGTCGGGCGACCTGTCGAGGCCTCCCGGACGCGACTCCACGCGTGCGATGGTCCCCGGCCTGGTCGCCCCGTGGTTCCAGGCGCGTCACTTTCCAGTAGAAGCGGCACCGCGTCCCGGGTATCCTCCCCGCCTCACGTCAGGGGAGCACAAGCCAAGATGGGGAAACCGATGATCGATGCCCTCGTGAAACGCCTCGGCCTCGATCGGCTTGAGGAAGTCCTGGGGGAGGAGTTGCGGAAAGAGCGGCTCCAGATCCTACAGGAGGAGCGGACCCTCCTCCTCGGGCAGGTGGCACGGATCGACGAGAGGATCCGCGGGCTCGGTGGAAAACGCCGCCCCGGTCGCCCGCGCTCCGCCGCCTCGGTACAGCAGACACCCACCGTGGCGCCTGTCGCGTCGAAGCACCCCGCCGTGAAGGTCCCTGCGAAGGGGCCAGAGGAAAAGAAGACGGGCGGCATGATCCAGGGGCTCATCAGGAAGGCCCTCGCCGACGGCGCCTCCGTGACCATCGCCCAGCTCGTCGAGCGCGTGAAGAAGGCAGGCTACGACGGGAAGGCCAGCGCGTCGAACTTGCGCATCATGCTCGTCAAGACCCTGAAGAAGAACCGCGAGTTCTTCCGGAAGGTCAGGCGCGGCGTGTACCGGCTGCGGAAGGAGACGGCGGTCGAGGGGCAGGCCGGGAAGTAGCGCGGGCCTTCCTCTACTATTGGGGGCGGGCACGAAGCGCGGCTCTCCCGCCGAGCGGTCGCCCAGCGTCGCCGCGATCCGTCGTGCTGCTTGCGCACACCTCCTGCGTCAGCCCCCTAACTTCGAGCGGCTGCGAGACCGAGCACCAGGGTCCCGGCCCGCTTGAGTGTCTGCATGACGCTCTGTGCGCCTGGGGTTGCCGCTTGCAACGATCGCCCGAATCCGAGATCATCCCCGCATGGCGGACGGAAGTTGGCAGCCGGACGACTCGGAGGCGTTCCGCGCGGTGTGGGCGATACGGGACGCCCTCGCGACCCGCATGCACGCCGAGATGCTGTTCGATCTCGCCGCGGAGATGCTGGGCGAATCGGCGTGGATCGAGACCTCCGACGAGACGATGCGGATGCTGGGCACGCATCACTTCGCCGCCACATCGGTCGAGCGCAACGAATCGGGGGTCGAGGTGCCCTCGGGTGGCACGTGCCCTTGGCCTCCGCCCGTGTCGCGGCAGATCCACCGCCGGTAGCTGGTGAATTGGAAACGGCGCTGGACGACTTCGACCTTCCCGCCGCGCTCAAGCGGGATGCAGACCGTGATCCACCCGTCGGAGGGGCGGCTGATCGGATGAAAGCGCAAGGCTGCGTACGACTTGCCGTTGGATGAGGACATCCCGACTTCGAGTCGCTTGCTCGATCCCCACTCGAAGGGTCGGTACTGGCGCCCGCCGGACGCCTGAATGGTCACCTCGTCGAGTCGGACCACTACCCCCTTCATCGAGTCCACGGGGAACGTGAGGTAGACCCGTTCGGCGTGCTCTCCATCGACCCAGACCCGGAACTCCTCGTTCGCGGCCCAGCCTTCCGCAGGATCCCAGTTGTACACGTACTGGCCGCAGCCGCCGAGCAGCAAGCCCGCCAGGACCACCGCTCCGGTCAACCGCCAGACGCCGTGGAGCCGCCTCAAGGTCATCGCTCCCCCCTTCGTATGGTTGCTCTCGGTCCGCGCCTCTCGCGGCTACTTCACCGCCATCACCTTCCACCACAGCTCGCGGCCCTTCATCGCACCGTAGGCGACCTTCGAGCCGTCGGGGCTGAAGTACGGGCCGCTGCTGCGGGGATCCACGTTGTCGAGCGCCTCGCTGTGCGTCTCCCCGGCGACCACGAACCACTTTCCGGGGTTCATCGCGAGGCACGCGACCTTGCTGCCGTCCGGGCTGAAGGCCGAGGGGAAGACCTGGAAGAACTGCTCGCCTTCCCTCTCCCCCACGACCACGCAGCTCTTCCCGTTCTTCGAGATCGCGTACGCGACGGCCCTTCCGTCCGGGCTGAAGATGGGATTGGCGAGGATGTCGAGGTCGCTGAACTCCCTCCCCCTCTTGTCCCCGACGACGACGAACCACTTCTTCCCCTCCCGCGCCCCGTACGCCACGGTCTTGCCGTCCGGGCTGAATGCGATGTGGCTCACGAAGTCGAATTGCTCGCCCCTCTGATCGCCCACGACCACGAACCACTTCCGCGCGCCCTCCTTTCCCGTGGCCGCGGCGTAGGCCATGGTGCTGCCATCCCGGCTGAACTCCGGCGCGGTGACCTCGTCGAACGCCTCGCCCCTCTTGTCACCCAGGACGATGAAGCACTTCCCCCCTTCCTGCGCCGTGTATGCGACGACGTCGGTGTTGGGCCTGAAGACGGGGTAGCTGAAGAGCACGCCGAACGCCAGGCTCCCCGGGGCGCCTTCCATCGGCGGTCCCTTCCTGTCGCCGACGACCATGGAGCGCCTGGCCTCCCTTCCCTGTCCCGTGATCGCCCAGTAGGCCACGACCGTGCCATCGGAGCTGAACGCGGGGTACTCGACGTTGTCGAACTCCTCGCCCTTTTTGTCGCCCACGACGATGAACAGCTTCCTTCCCTTCGCCGCCACGTATGCGAAATGACTCCCCACCGGGCTGGCGATGAGGTAGCGGGCCGCGTCGAACTCCTCCCCCTGATGGTCCCCGACGGTGACGCGGTACCGGGCATCCTTCCCCGGCTCGCCCCGGTGCGCCGCGTACGCCACGGTCCTGCCGTCGGAGGAGAAGCTGAACTCATCCCCCTTGACTCCCTCCGGGACCGTCGCGAGGAGCTTCTCCTCGAAGGAGACTTCGGGCTTCTTCTCCTGCCCGTGCGCCGTCCCGCCGAGCGCGACCGCCGCCACCGCAATCGCCAGCCGCCACCTCATGGCCCGCCTCCCTACTGATCACGCCACCGGAGTCGCGAGCATGGTCACCGCCGCGCCAAGAGGATGCAACCCTTTCGTCCGTCCGTGCTGCGTCATCGGGCCGAGCGGGAGACACCACTCCTCGGAGTGGCGCGGAGAGCGGCGGAAGGAGGGCCGTGCGTTATGTTGCCGAGAAGCGCGGGTATCGGCAGCATTCCGGGGGAGCGCCCCGGCGAGGGGGATGGAGAAGATCGATCCGTCCCCTGCCCCTGAAGCCGGGCACGAGGCGAGCGCGGATTAGCTTGCTGATTCGCAGGGCGGGTCGCGTAGAATCGGCTGGTCGCGCCACTCTGAGGATCGTGTTCCATGCGATGGAAGTGTCCCGTCTGCGGCAAGCCTCGGCACAGAATCCTGGTCGTCCCGGACATCCTGGCCATCCCCGGGAAGCGGCGACCCTTCGCCTGCTTCGGCTGCTCGGGGCTGCCTCGCGGCCATGTCTCGGTCTCGCTGGAGGAGGCCGCGCAGGAGGCGTGGCCACGGGCCACCGAGGAGGAGCGCCGCGCGCGATGCATGGACGCCGTCCTGGCACGGGGCCAGCGTTCCGCAAAGAGCGGGTTGCCTCGCGCGGCCTCCCGCGCCGGCCTCCTGAGGGCCGCCAAGGTGCTCCTGTACCGGCGCGCCCGGCTGCAGTCAGCGAGCCTCATGGAGGTAATGGAGGCGCGGAACGCTTCCCTGGGGCACAGCGGACCGGGCGCTGCCACAATTGGGCGCGTGGCGAAACTCGCGGCGAAGGTGAGGCGCGAGATCGACAGGAAGCTCAGGAAGATCGAGGGAACTGGCCGGACGGGCAAGAGTGGGGACGGAACGTAGGCCGAGCCGCCGCAAAGGCGATTGCGCGAGGAGCAAGCCGGCAGAGAGCCCGTGATCTCGCGCAGTGGGCCGACCGCATCCACAGGAAGATCGTGGAGGCGAGCGCCTCGCCCACCGTCGCCGGGGCCATGCGCGGGACGGGGCATTATCATGCGTACGATAATGCGGATTTGAGTACTCATCGGATTGACCCGCAGGCATTGGACGGCTACGCTGCCCCTTCGCTGGGCCAAGCGCGATGGAGAGCTTCGTGGACGGTTGGCGTGAGGCGATCGAGCTAGGGGCGCGGCTCGGTCTGTTCACAGCCGAAACCGCCCGCTTGGCCTGCGAGCGGCTGCGCCAAGCCAAGCCCGAGGAGGTGACGGCCGAGGACGTCGCGTCGTGGGTCGGGCGTAGCCCCGCCGAGATGATCAACCTTCTCGCGCTCGCTCCACTCGTCCCTGCCGACACCCCCACGGAACGCCTTCACGAGACCGTCCTATCCCGAGGCGGCGGCAACTCTGCCCTCGCCCGTGCGCTCCTCGGCGACCTCCCCACGGCGAAGCCGGGAACTCCCGAGGCTGAGACTCCTGTGGTCAAGCCCGCCTCGTTGCCCGCGCTCGGTCGAGACCTCGGACGCTACCATCTAGTGCGCGAGCTGGGGCGAGGCGGAATGGGCGTCGTCTATGAGGCGCACGACGCGGTTCTGGATCGCAGGGTCGCCCTCAAAGTGTTGCTCGTCGATGGGCGGGTCGACAACGAAGCGATCGAGCGATTCGAACGTGAGGCCCGGGCCGCCGCGCAAGTCTCACACCCGAACATCATACCGCTGCATGACGTCGGGCGGCTTCCTGGCGAGTTGCCTCTCCCCTACTACACGATGGAACTCCTGCAAGGGCAGGACATGGAATGGGCGATAGCCCGTGACGCCCTCTCCCGGCGGTTCTCTGCCGAGGTCATTCGCCAAATCGCGCTCGCGCTCGATACGGCGCATCGCAGGGGGGTTCTCCATCGCGACGTCAAGCCCAGGAACATCTTCCTCCGTCACGCGGAGACAGTCCCGATCCTGGCGCGTAGTCGCCTTGCGCCACAATCAGAGTTCCGGGGCGAGGAGGTCCACGCTGTTCTCCTCGATTTCGGACTCGCGAAGCTGACCGAACACGAGCTGGCTGAACACTCAGGTGGAACGAGAGACGAACAGCAGGTCTCGACCCTGACGGGGAGCGGACAACTCCTGGGCACGCCCGCGTATATGGCCCCCGAACAAGCACGGGGAGCCACGGGCATCGACGCACGAACCGACGTGTATGGTCTCGGAGCCACCCTGTACCACGCGCTCACCGGTCATCCCCCCTTCGAGGCACCGACGATCGGGCGCCTCCTCGTCGCCGTGATGGGAAGCGATCCGCCTCCCGCACGGCAGCTCAATCCCAAGATTGAGCCCGAGTTGGAGGCCATCTGCACGAGATGCCTTCAGAAGGACCCGGTTCTCCGCTACCAGACTGCGGCCGAGGTCGCGACGGCCTGCGAGTCCTTCCTCAACTCCGCCAGAGAGGAGGAACTCAGACGCCCGCTGGTCTCGCTAGAGTGGGCAATGCAGACGCTGTCGAGCTACAACACTCCCGAGGGGATCCTCAAGGAGGCCGCGAGTTACGCGAGCACGTTGCTGACGTGCAGGAACGTCGCGATTGCGCTCCTTGACTCCGACCTGCAGACCGCGTCCATCGCCTACGCGATGGGCATGGATGCCGAGACCCGAAAGGGCGTGAAGGTGAGAGTTGGTCAAGGGCTCTGCGGTCGCGTCCTTGCGGAGGGACGCCCGATCCTCGTTCCGGATCGGATCACTGCTCCCGACCCCGCGTGGCACGACTGGGAGCGGCGCTTCTATGGCGACGGCTTCATCGTCGCGCCTCTCTCCGCGATGTCGAGGGTCGTACTCCACAAGATGAACCTCTTCGGGGCCTTCATGGTGGGAGGCAAACTCGGCGGCAAGACCTTCACGCGGAGGGACTTTGACTCCCTCAGCCTCTTGGTGAGTCAGACGGCGATCGCGCTCGCGGGTCTACCTGGTGTCATCTCCAGCCGAATGGACGAGCGCGATGGTTCGTCGGGAGCGGATGCGCGGGACCTGGGCGCAGCACCCTCGGCAGATCCCGGAGGCCCGCCGGACTCCAGCGTGCAGAGAGTGTCGGTGGCATTGACATTGAGCGACGAACGACTACAGGCGACGTGCGCAGCAGCATGCGCACAGGCGCAGACTCTGCTGCGGGCAGGCGAAGACTCCCTCATGGTACGGGAGATGGTACGACGGCAACTCCTCCGGACCGGAGTCGATGAGAAAACGGCATCGCTCATCGTCGCGATCATCTTCAACCTCCACAGCGACAGGGCCTCCAAGGCTGCGGGGGGAGGGGCTTGGTACCGAGTCTTGAGCTTGCTGGTCTTCCTGACGGGCGGTGGCCTTCTCGTCGACACTGGCGCAGGGAGCGGCGCGTTTCGCACGGTCCCGACGGCGGTATCCTTGGCCTTGATGGTTGGTGGGCCGATCCTCTATTGGGCACGCTGCGGGAGCAGAGGCGACCGGCTGGCCTGATCTCCGAGGGCCGGCGATGGACGCTCCCCGCACAGAGCCCGCTCCCGGGGCCACGGCTGTGGTTGTCGACCTCCTGCAGGGACGAGTGGTTCACGGCGAGCCTTCCCCACCTCGCAAGCGCACCTGCGGACGGGCAGTTATTTGTTCGCCATAATGCGCGGACTGGCGAACATCCCTCGGGCTCGGCGGTCTATTTCGCTACCACGGAGGGGCCGCCACCGCTATCCTCCCCGTCGCTCGATTTGAGAGGAAGGCGATGACTCGGAGCTTCCCCCTGGCCCTGTCCGTGCTCTTTGCCGCGTCCGTGGTCCTCGCGGCCGACCCGACGCCCGAGGAGGTGTACAAGAAGATCGCCGATGCCTGGTCCGCGGCGAAGACGATTCACATCGAGGGCGTGAAGACCTCGATTACGGAACCCTCCGGCCTGAATCCGGTGATCGAGACCTCGATGTGGATCGAGGAGGGAAATCACATCAACGTGGTCAGCAAGAAGACCTTCGGGACGGGGACCCGGCAAATGATCGTGGAAAGGCGAAGGATCTGCGATGGGACCACGGTCGTCACCCTCGATGGGGGGAAAGAGGCCGGGCGCAATCAGGCGTCGAAGGACCTCGGATCCGATTTCCGCTCCGCCGTCCTCGCCGGAGGCGTCATGGTCGCGGGGACCATGTTCGAGAAGGACGAGGTCTTCAAGTTCCTCGGAACGTCCGACTTCAAACCGCTCGCCGAGGCGAAGGTGAACGACCACGCTGCCACGGTTCTCCAGTACACGTACAAGTGCCAGGTCGGCAGCGATGCCGTCGCGCTCTCGGTGAAGCTGTACGTCGACAAGGCGACCCTCCAGGTCCTGAAGCGGGAGGCGAGCGACCCGACGCAAGGGAAGTCGCTCACGGAGGAGTATCCGCTGATCGAGACGGGGGCGAAGGTGCCCGCGGACACCTTCAAGCTGCCCGCACCTCCGTCGGGCGGCAACAAGTAGCCAGCGATCCTCGGCGGATGTCTCCCAGGCGCGGAGCGGGGGCGTGCGCGGACTAGGGAAAATCGCCCGAGGCGGGACGGCGCAGGCGGGCCAGTGCGTCGACCCCCTCGCGGGCCTTCTCGGCGACCTCGCCGACGTACCTCGCGGGCGTCGAGTAGTCGGCCCACCTGCCCCACGACCGGAGGGTCTCGGCGTCGGCGCCGTTGGCGGCGAGCGTGCGGGCCCCGAGGCGGCGGAAGTCGTGCGGACGGACGACGGGGATGCCGGCCCTCCTGCAGAGGGAGACGAGGAGGACTCGGACGCCGTCGGGGGTGAGGCCGCCCGAGCCCTTCGCCGCGCGATCCGCGCTGGCGAACAGGGGGGCGTCCGGCATGACCGGACCTCGGACATCCAGGTAGGCGCGCAGGGCCGAGGCCGCGTCCTCCGACAGATCCACGGGGACGCGTTCTCCTGCCATCCCCTTGGCGCGGACGTGGATGGTCCTCGCGGGCAGGTCGAGATCCTGAACCCGCGTCGAGCAGCACTCCGCCCTTCGGAGTCCGCTGTCCCCAACGGTCAGGAGCAGGGCGACGTCGCGAAGCGCCTTCACGCCGTCCTGATCCCTCGCGGCCGCCAGGAGGGCGTCGAGTATCGCGGCTCGATTGCCCCTCTGCTGCCGTCGGCGCCGGACGGCCTTGAGCGACTTCACGACGAGCGGCTGCCCCGTGACGTGGCGGTAGAGGCTGCGCAGGCAGGACAGCCTGCGGTTAATCGTCAGCGGCGCCTGGCCGCGCTCGACGAGCGACGTCCTGAACGTGAGCAGCAGCTCCCTCGCGTCCATGTTCGTGCCCGAGCACAGGCGACGCGCACCGTCCGCCCTGTCCGCCGCGCCAATGAACCTGGCGAAGCAGTCGAGGTCCTGCGCGTAGTTCTGTCGGGTGACGGGGGAGAGGGAGGCGAACCAGTCCTCGAACATGCGCCGAACTCGCTGGGCGTCGAGGCCCCTCGGCACCGCGAGGTCGACGGCCTCGGGCGACTGGATGATCTGGCGGCCGTCCATGCTCCCCTCCGATGCTCGTCGCGCCTTCAACTACTATAGGGGCCCCGTCGAGGGGCCCTCGCTTCCTTGTTGGAGGAGGCCCCCGGCGGGGTGAAGGGCAGGAAGGGTCAGGCGGGCGGGCGCGCTCGACGGGGTGGAGCGGATTCCCACATTTCCATTCGGGCGCAGGGCGGCGGGGTCACCTGGGCTTCCTGCGTCGGCGCGCCTTCTGCGGCGGGGGCTCGGCGTTCGCGTCCGACTCGACCGCGACGGACACGACAACCTCCCGCAGACGGCACCGCTCGCACAGGCTGGCGCGCAGCAGGTCGAGGCGCCGCGCGATCATCTCAAGGTGCCCCGCCAGCTCCCGCTGAACCCTCCCCTCCGTGCAGTCGGGGCCGTCGCTGCGGTCGGAGGCGAGGCCGCGCAGCGTCATGGCGCTCGCGAGCAGGCCGTCGGCCAGCGACACCATCATCGTGTCCGCGTCGGTGCGCTCCGGTTCAGCCTCGATGCCTTCCCCCATGTCGATCCTCCTGGCGGCGGCAACCCCATGTCGCCGATCCGACTCTCGTACTTCCGGCCCCCGGCGGCATCTGGCGCCTTCGGTGCTGCAACTGAGCCGTTCCGTCCCATTGCCACTTTTCCAATCGCCGGGCCCGTCATTCCCATTCGCCTTCCGCGCGGTTGTCGTCGGTCGGCTGGTCGGGGCGGCATCTGGCGCCTTCGGTGCTGCAACTGAGCCGTTCCGTCCCATTGCCACTTTTCCAATCGCCGGGCCCGTCATTCCCATTCGCCTTCCGCGCGGTTGTCGTCGGTCGGCTGGTCGGGCTCCTCGGCGCCTCCATCGCCGCGCAGGCCGTCGAGCGCCTGGTCGGCCAGGTCGATCGCGTGCAACGTCTCCGCGTCGGTGATCCCGTCGAGGTCGGGACAGGCGCCAAGCTGCCGCGCGTAGCGGATGGTGCATTCCACAGCCTTGCGACGATCCTCCTCCGATGAGGGGCTGACGCTGCAGATCGCCATGAGGACGCTCTCGACGAGCCTCCGGTCGTCCCTGGGCAGCGAGTCCAGCGCGAGACGCCGCCACTCCGCCAGGGTGAGATGTCGCCGGTACCTCTCGGGCACGATCATGGCCGCCTCCCCCTTGCAGCCCCGTGGCCGCCGATGCGGAGAGATTCCCAAGGCCGCCGAACGGATTGCCATTCCGATCACGGCCTCCCTCTACTTCGTGGCCGCGCCACCGAAGTCCGTCGAGTCGGCCTCGGGCTGCGACGTCGCCTTCAGTCCGTTCACGGGCGCGGCTGCGGTGCCCTCGGCCTTCGTGTCCGCGCCAGGCGGCAACCCGAGGAGCGCCTCCATCCGCAACTCGGAGACGATGTCCCGTACGGCCATGTACTCCTCGCCGTCCTTCATGAGGGCGGGGGGCACCCGCAGGCTGCACTCGGCATGTCCCGCCAGCGCGCACCTGGCCGCGATCCAAGCGAGCCTGTGCAGCTGCTCCGCGTGCTCCGGCCGAGTCATCCTCAGGTGCTCCAGGACGGCGCAGCATGTCGCGGCCTGCGACAGTTCGACGATCGACGCCAAGTCCGACGATTTCATGGCCGCCTCCTCCTTGGTTTCGACGCAGGATTCCCATTCCCTGTGGCGCGGGTGCCTGCCCAAGTGGCCGGCCCCACAAGGACCCTCGCCGTCACACGCGTTCCCGCATCCGCGTGCGCGCCTCCGCCGCCGCGCGCCTGGCCTCCGACGCCGAGCGCAGAACGGAGAGCCGCCCGCGATCGACGGACGTCCCCTCGGAGAGCACGTCGACGATCCGCTCGCGAAGGCACTCGTCCTCCCACATGGCGCGGAGCACCCTCTCGCTCACGTCCTCCCACTCGTCGAGGGCGAGCTTGAAGAGGTTCCTCTGCGGCTGCGCCTCCGTCGCCGTCTTCACGCCGTGGCGATCGGGGTCGGCGTAGTCGCCGCTCATGACGATGCGGTCGCCCGCCCAGCTGCCGACGACAGGATCGGCGCTCCGAACGTCCCCGCCGCCGCGTCCGTTCCCGTCCGCCAGGAGCACCGCCAGCGCCGCGAGCGTCAGGCCGCCCGAGGCGACCTCGATCAGCTTCGCCCCGTCGCCGAACGCGTGCGGGCGGATGACCTGCCGCTTCGTCGTGTTCACCAGGATGAAGTACTGGCCCATGTGCGTCCTCCTGGATCGAGCTGCCGCGTGATGGCCACGGCCCCCGGCCAACGACCGCCTACTCGATGAAGGCGTCGAGGTGCATGGACTCGACGGCCTCCGCGGCGGTCATGGTCTTCCTGCCTCGGAAGAGCAGGCCCTCCGGCAGCGGGATCTCGCGGTCGAGGTCGTCCTCCCTCGCGGCCACGATCGCCGCCCTCGCCGTCTCCGCGAGCGCCGCCGGCAGCGGCGGGTAGTGGTTCCATGCCAGGTGCCAGTGGAGGGCGAGTCCCGCCTCGACCTCGCCGCGGCCGACCGCCCCCGCCATCGCCCTCGCGTTCCGTCCGCCCATCGGGATCCTCATTCGTCGTCACGCCGCCACCTGCCCTCGGCCCCCGGCGTGGGCTCGGCCTCTGGCGCTCACCCAGGGCAAGGGCCAGAGCCGGCGATGCGGATTCCCATACGACCCGCGGGCCGTCCTCGACGAGGCGCGCGATCCGCGCTTCGGACGTGTTGGCATCCAAGTCCACCGAGATGTCTCCGCAACATGCATGTGTGGGGACCACGGCACTGGTGCAGCGGCCGGTCCCTGGCGCCGTCCCCGTCCGATCCGCGAGATCACAGTCGAAGTAGGCTCGGCATCGGGATGCCTGGCGGCACGATCCACAGGTGGCGCATCTCGACCTCGTCGATCACCTCGTGGGCAGGCGGGTAGACCTCTATCGCCGTGGCGTCCGGCCCGGCGCGCTCGTCCTTGATCGCCTGGAGGGCCTCCCACGGGATCGGGCCGCGACCCGAACGCCTGCGGATCCGCAGGTGCATGACGTCGCCCCAACCCTCGACGCGCGACACAGCCTCGTCGACCTCGAACTCGGACATTCCTGCCGCCATGTGGCGCCTCCTACGTCGGCCCCTGTCGCTTGGTGAGCCGCCCGAACTCCTTGCGCCCGCGCCTGTGCTCGTCCTGCGGCAGGTCCTCCATGTAGGTCGAGCAGACCTTGACCTCGCAGTAGCAGCCGTTCGCCGTCCACACGGCAAGGGCCAGGCGGTCCGCGAACTCCTCGGCCGTCTCGCCGCCCCCGAGCGATCCGATCCCGCTCGCGTCCAGGTCGATCAGCCCGTCGTCCTGCCCGTCGCGGTGGTCGCGGTTCCAGTCGCCGAAGGGCCATTCCGCCTCGGCCAGCTTCGCGACGTCGCCGACCCTCTCGGCCTTGACGTTCTTCAGGAACACGTTCATCTGGTAGGTCTGCGACATCAGCGTGTCCTCCGTTGGACGCCGTGATCTACTCGCGGCCCCCGGCCTGGCGCCTCCGCCGCGGCCGAGTCATCCTCGCCACGATGCGGAACGGCCCGCCCGAGTCCTCCGACCGCATTTCCACCTGCCGACCGAAGGCGAGGCGCACCGTCTCCGCCTCCGAGAGTTCCAGGGTGATCCGGCCGTTCGTCGTCCCGATCGTCACGCCTCCCCCCCGCGCCGCGCCGTGCGCCTCCCCCCGACGGCGACCGTCGCCTTCCCTCGCGCCTTCCGCTCCGTGCTCGATCCCGTACTTGGCGACCTCTGCGCGGCGATCAACTCGTCGAGGAGCGCCTTCGCCCTGTCGCGGAGGCGAGGCTCGGTGATCGCGTCCCACAGGAGTTCCCTCACGCGCCCGTCGAGCGTCGACGCGTCACCCACGACCTTCCCGCGCTCGCGAAGCAGCTTGTCCGCCAGGCCGCTGGCCTCGCCCTCCTCGGTGGACACGCCCACCACGTCCGCAGGGTCGAGGCCGCCCTTGAACTGGAGGACGAGGCCGGCGAAGTCCGTCTGGAAGCGGATGTCCGAGAGGCCGGAGTGCGCCGTCGGCCGCGTGACGACCCAGAACTTGCTCGCCCTCGTAATCAGCATGTCCGCCTCCGTCGTTGAACTGCGGAGCGTCCGTCCGCTCCCCCCGTGGGCGCCGCCTCGGCTGGCTACGTCCCCTGCGGTTCGCCGAACACGGAGAACGCGTCCGTCTCCAGGGCCGCCGCGTCCTGCACCGCGTCGATCAGGCCGAGGATGCCCGCCAGCGCGAGGCCCTCCACGGAGTCGTCTTTGAAGATGCCGGGGATCCTGGCGAGGGCCCGCTTCTGCGCCCGAAGGAGGAGCCAGTCCGTGCCGTACAGGACGCCGTGCCAGTCCTCTGAACGGCCCCTGCGCGGGCTGCACCTGTAGCAACGGCCGACGATGAGGCCGGTCCCGCACTTCCCGCACTGCGCCTTCCGCTCCGCCTTCCCGCTACTCGCCATCGCACACCTCCTTGCCGTGAAGCGCGAGATCCTCGCTCAGCTCCTGCGCCTTCACGCAGTAGAGGGTGATCCCGTGGTTCTGGCTCGGGACGACGGACTCGCGGAAGCAGTCGAGCTTGTCGTGGGCCGCGTCGGTCGGTTCGTCGCATCCGTCGGGTACTTCGACCTCCGCCACCATCAGGAGCTTCACGATCATGGCCTACCTCCGCGAGAACGCGCCGATCCCGAGTTCCAGGACGGCGGTGCCGTCGAACGAGGCGTCGCTCATCCCGCGCATGGTCTCGAACGTCTCCGGCCTGACGACGCGGGACTTCGGATGCGCCCCTGTCACCTTCACCTCAATCCGCACGCCGCGCGCGGACTTCGTGGCGACGAAGTTGGCCGTCTCCCTGAGCGTCTCCATGCCTCACCTCCTCTTGATGCGGGACGCTACCCGCGGCCCCCGGCCTTGCGCTTCACCTCGACGGTGAAGAACTCCCCGACGGTCGGGTTGCCGTAGTCGTCGAAGATCCCGGGCGTCGAGAGCGCCGTCTCCATCAGCGTGTCCAGCGCGCTCGCCAGGGACTCGGGGTCGGTGACGTCGGGGTCGTACTCGACCTCCACCGTGAACCTCGCCTTCGCCATGCCTGGCCCCTCCAGTCGATGCCTCGTCCTGCACTCGGCCCCCGGCGCGATGGGTTCCTGGACTTGCGTGCGGTGCGGGCGGAGTGGCGGATTGCCATTCCAGGGGAGCGGGATCGGGCGGCCCGACTCGCGCCGGACCGCCCGTCCGCGTCGTTCCCGCCGGTGCCCATCACGGGCGATCGGCGGGCGGAGGTGAACGTCAATTCTCCGAGAGGAACCTAAGGGCGCGGGACTTCAGGGCCGCGCTGCCGTCGAGCATCACCGAGCGGAACCGCTGCTCGTCGTCCTTGAAGCGGCGCCCGTGATCGAGGTGCTCGATCAGACCCTGAAGCGCGCTCCACCGCGTGGCGAGGATCTGCGGCCTGTCCAGGGCGATCCCCTCCCCGAGGATGCGCGCCCGCACCGACTCGCGGGACGCGAGAATCCTCGGATGCTCCGCCCCGTCCCCGTCGGGGAGCGGGATCATCGCCTCGACGAACTCCGACACCTGCGGATCCGTCATCGGCCGCGCCGCCAGCGCCTCAGCCCGCTCGCGGAACTTCGCGAGGTCGTCCACCGCGCAACTGAGGACGCGCTGGGCCGTCCGCATTCTCTCGCTTGCGGTCGCGGTGTGACGGATGGCGATGACTCCGCTTCCGCGCGAATCCGCGAGGCGGATGCTGTTCGCGCACGCGACGCGGATCGGCGTCAGGCACGCACGAACCGACCGCGAGCCGTCGTGCGCGTTCGACACGAGGACGAAGGTCTTCATCTCGTCGCCCGCGATGCTGAAGCCCTCCCGAAGCTGCAGGACGAACCACACGACCCGCCCGCCCCGCGAGGAGCCGACCGCCTCGAACCGCGCCCCGCTCTCCCGCGCGATGCTGTCGCAGAGGTCGGCGAGCGCCGAGTTCTGCACCGGACGCCACGACGTGGACACGATCCCGAGCGGCGCGCCCGAGTCCCGTCGCACGACCGCCCTGAAGCCCCCGACGGGCTTTCCGCCCTCCATGAAGAGGGGCTCCTGCCCGACCTCCCAGTCCAGGCCCGCCCTCACCAGGGCCTCGCGGGCCGAACCGACCCCGATCAGCGGCATCCCAGCACCCATCCAGGGGAGCCGCGTCCCGACCGTTCCGACCGTCATGAATCACCTCCGTCGATTGACGCCCATCTTTGCGCCGAGCCCCCGGCGAAATTCGGGGCGGAGGAAGCGGAGCGGGCGGGACCGCGGGCCAGGGGCAGACCCGATTGCCATTCCCCGCGCGCCACCGGCCGACGCGGCGCGTCCCTCTCCGCTACGCCAGGGGGAGGAGCCCGTGCGCGGCGAAGCTGAACGAGGCATCGGCCGTCACGATGACGTGGTCGAGGAGGGGCACGCCGACGCAGGTGCAGGCCGCTGAGAGGTGTCTCGTGAGGACGACATCGTCGGCGCTCGGGTCGCAGCAGGAACTCGGGTGGTTGTGAGCGACGGCGACGGACGCGGCGCCCGCGAGCAGGGCGAACCGGAGGACGGCGGCCGGCTCCACCGGACACGCGGCGATGCCGCCGAGCCCCGCCGTGGTCATCGCGATCAGCCGATGCCGCATGTTGAGCGCGAGGACGACGAACGCCTCCTGCGCGAGGCTGCCGATGATCGGCCGCAGGAAGGCGGCGATCGCGGACGGGTCGGCCATCGTGGGGCCGTACGGCTCCTCGGCGCGCTCACGGACGAGCCGAACCTCCGCCCGCTGCCATGTCTTCCTGAGCCCGTCCATGATCGCTCCTCCGCTCGACGCGATCACGTTCCCCGGGCCCCCGGCGAATTGTGCCCCTGGCCCGCCGCGCCCGTCCCGCCAGCCGGCCGATTGCCACTCGGGGAGTCGTTGCGATCGCCATCCGGCTTCCCGGATTCCCATTGGCGACCTACGCCCACCCGACGGCCTTGCCTGGACGGCAGGCGCG
>Ga0082335_1001623_pt1 | contig 46098 bp, 40 predicted proteins | sample Subgrocontami58m_FD_72375 | JGI IMG/M metagenome (GOLD analysis project Ga0082335, IMG submission 72375) | Subsurface groundwater microbial communities from S. Glens Falls, New York, USA - GMW37 contaminated, 5.8 m (SPADES assembly) (version 2) ...
GAGCCAGGCCACGGCGCGCTTACGCGCGCCTCTCCATGGGCGCCTCTCCATGGACGCCGCCCCGAAATCGCTTCAACGCCCGCCGGGCGCCGGGTACGATCGCCAGCGCCATGTCCGTCGAGCACGTCCTCCACAAGCTCCTCTCGGGTCGCGACTCCGACTGCGCCACCGCGGTCCGGACGATCCCTGCCCGCGAGGCGCGCCTCGCCGACTTCCCCGAGGCCCTCGACCCGCGCCTCGTCGAGACCTACAAGAAACGCGGCATCGAGCGCCTCTACACCCACCAGGCGCAGGCGATCGCCCACGTCCTCGCAGGCCGCCACGCCGTCGTCGTCACGCCAACCGCGAGCGGCAAGACCCTCTGCTACAACCTCCCCGTCCTCGACGCGGTCCTCAGGGACGACTCCTCGCGCGCCCTCTACCTCTTCCCGACGAAGGCGCTCTCGAACGACCAGCGCGCGGAGATGCAGGAGGTCGTCGAGGCCCTCGGCATGCCCATCAAGAGCTTCACCTACGACGGCGACACCCCCGAGGACGCCCGCCGCGCCATCCGCGCGCAGGGGCACATCGTGGTCACGAACCCCGACATGCTCCACCAGGGGATCCTCCCGCACCACACGAAGTGGGCCAAGCTGTTCGAAAACCTGAAATTCGTCGTCGTCGACGAGCTGCACACCTACCGCGGCGTCTTCGGCAGCCACGTCGCGAACCTCTTCCGACGCCTGAAGCGCGTCTGCGCCTTCTACCGCTCGAAGCCGACCTTCATCCTCTGCTCCGCGACGATCGCGAACCCGAAGGAGCTGGCCGAGAAGCTGACCGAGCTGCCGATCGAGCTGGTCGACGACAACGGCGCGCCGAGCGGGGAGAAGACCCTGGTCCTCTGGAACCCGCCGGTCGTCCACAAGGAGCTCGGGATCCGCCGCAGCTTCCTGAAGGAGTCGGAGCGAGTCTCGAGCGAGTTCGTCGGAGAGGACATCCAGACGATCGTCTTCGCGACAAGCCGCTTGAACGTCGAGATCCTCACGACCTACCTGAAGGAGCGCTTCGAGCGACTGCCGCACCTCCGCGGGAGGGTCCGCGGGTACCGCGGGGGTTACCTCCCCAACCAGCGCCGCGAGATCGAGCAGGGGCTCCGCTCGGGCGAGGTCCGCTGCGTCGTCTCGACGAACGCCCTCGAGCTGGGGATCGATATCGGCGCCCTCGACGCCTGCGTCATGGCGGGCTATCCGGGCACGGTCGCCTCCACCTGGCAGCAGGCGGGCCGCGCGGGGAGGCGGAGCGGCAAGTCGTGCGCGATCCTCGTCGCCCGCAGCGACCCGATGGACCAGTACCTCGTCACGAACCCCGACTACTTCTTCGGCCGCTCGCCGGAGCACGGGCTCGTGAACCCCGACAACCTCCTCATCCTGATCTCGCACGTGAAGTGCGCCGCCTTCGAGCTGCCCATCCAGGACGGCGAGAAGTTCGGCAAGGACGACCTCCTCGGCATCCTCAAGTACCTCGAGGAGGAGAAGATCCTCCACCACGCCGGCGGCAAGTGGCACTGGACGCAGGAGGTCTACCCCGCCGATGGCGTGTCGCTGCGCTCCGCGACGAACGAGAACTACGTCGTCATGGACATGACGAACGACAACCGCGTGATCGGCGAGGTCGACTACACCGCGGCCCCCGAGACCGTCTACGAGGAGGCGATTTACCTCTGCGACGGGACGCAGTACCAGGTGCGGAAGCTCGACTACGAGCAGCGCCGCGCGTACGTGAAGAAGATCGAGGTCGACTACTACACCGACGCCATCACGAACACCTCGGTCAAGGTCCTCGACATCTTCGAGAAGGCGGGCCGCCCCGCGTGCCGCAAGGAGCACGGGGAGGTCCACGTCGCGTGGCGCGTCTCGGGCTTCAAGAAGGTCCGGTTCCACACGCGCGAGAACGTCGGGTTCGGCGAGGTGAACCTCCCCGACCAGGAGATGCAGACGACCTCCTACTGGCTCACGTTCCCCGACGAGGTCCTGCGGGCGACGGGGCACGCGCGGAGCGACCTCCTCGACGGGATCGTCGGGATCGCGTACCTGCTGCACCACCTCGCGCCGTTCACGCTCATGTGCGACGTGCGCGACATCCACCGCTGCGTCGGCGACCACACCGCGGAGTGGTTCGCGCGGTGGGGGAGGGACGTCCGCTCGAAGGCGGGCCGCGTCGAGCCGCTCGACGCCGCGGGGAACCCGGTCCTGCTCGACGGGCTCCAGAAGTTCGAGCCGACGATCTTCCTCTACGACAGCTACCCCGGCGGCGTGGGGTTCAGCCCGCAGCTCTTCGACGCGCACGAGGGGCTCCTCGAGCGCGCCCTCGCTGCGCTCAAGAGCTGCTCCTGCCCGCAGGGGTGTCCGTCGTGCGTCGGGCCGGTGAACGAGGTCGGCGTCCGTTCGAAGGAGATCGCGCGCGAGCTCCTCGAGCGGGCCGTCGCGACGTAGTGCATGGAGAGGCGCCTGGCCCGCTGCGCGGGCGCCCCGGCGCCGTGGACCGCCGCCCGTGAGGGCGGCAGCCCGCGCCGCCAGCCTTACGGCTGGCGATCCACGGCGCCCTCACGGGCGCCTGTCCACGAGAGGAACAGGACTGCAGACCCATGGGAATGCGCGATCGCCTGAACCGGATGCTCGGGCGGAAGGACGAGCCGCCCGAGACGTCGATCCGCGAGCGCCTTGAGCGCGCCCGCCCAGAGCACGTCGTCCCCCCCGACGGCGCCATCGAGCAGGTCGCCCGCGGCGAGGAGGTCGCCACGCCGTACGGCCCCGCGTGGCGCACGACCGAGACCTACGGCCCCGGCCTCGTGCCAGCAAGCTGGCCTTGCCAGAACGGGGACGAGGCCCTCGACCCAGCAAGCTGGCCTTGCCAGGCCGTGGAGGGACTCCCGCGCGAGGTGACCTCGCTCCTCGCGGGGGACGAGCGCTTCCGGACGATCGAGGCCTCGCGCGTCGCCTATCTCGACACCGAGACGAGCGGCCTCGCAGGCGGCACGGGGACGTTCGCCTTCCTCGTCGGCGTCGGACGACTGATCGAGGGCTCCTTCCAGGTCCGCCAGTACGTGCTGCGCGACCTTTCGGAGGAGGCCGCCCTCCTCCACGCCGTCGCCGCCGACATCGGCGAGTGCGAGGCGCTCGTCACGTTCAACGGGAAGCGGTTCGACGTGCCGCTCCTCGAGACGCGCCTGCGTCTCGCGCGCGTGGACTTCGACCTCGCGGGCCGCGCGCACTTCGACCTGCTCTACCCGGCGAGACGCCTCTTCCGCCAGTCGCTCGAGAACTGCCGCCTCGCGACGCTCGAGCGCGAGGTCCTCGGCGTGCGACGCGGGCCGGACGTAGACGGCGCCGCGATCCCCGCGATCTACTTCGAGTACCTCCACACGCGCGACGCCCGGCCGCTCGCCTCGGTCCTCCGCCACAACGTGCAGGACATCCTCTCCCTCGCGACGCTCCAGTGCCGCGTCGTGCGGACCGTCGAGGACCCGCTCCGCCGCGCGGGTGGCGTGGAGCTCGCCTCGGCGGGGGAGTTGCACGAGCGGCTCGGGCACTCCGACGTCGCGGTCGCCTGCCTGGAGGCGGCCCTGGCGGGGGGAATGCCGCCCGAGGCGCGGCGCCGCGCCCTCGAGCGCCTCTCCCTCCTCCACAAGGAGCGCGAGGAGTGGGCAGAGGCGGTCGCGGCCTGGACGGAGCTGGGGGGGCTGTTCGCGTTCGAGGAGCTGGCGAAGTACCACGAGCACGTCGCGCGGGACGCGGCCGTGGCGCTCCGCTGGACCGAGCGCGCCCTCGCTCTGGGCGACCTGGCGACCGAGGATCGCGAGGCGCTTCTCCACCGCCGCGACCGGCTCTCCTCCAAGTCCCGCGGACCGCGCCTGTTCTGAGTTGACACCCCCCTCGACCGGGGGATAGCATCGGCGAGTTCGGTGATCTCCATCCTTGCCCCTTCCCCCGACCGTACTTAATGCGAAGAGCGATCCTCTCCGACATCCATAGCAACCTCGAGGCATTCGAGGCCGTCCTGAAGGACATCGAGTCGAAGCAGGTCGAGGAGATCCTCTGTCTCGGCGACCTGATCGGCTACGGCCCGAATCCCCGCGAGGTCATTCTCCGCGCGCTCAGCTTCGCGAAGGTGCTCCGCGGCAACCACGAGGACGCCCTCCTCTTCATCGCGACGGACTTCAACAAGGAGGCCTCCGCCGCGATCGACTGGACGCGGGAGCAGCTCAACATCAAGACCGCGCAGAAGGACGAGAACCACCAGCTCTGGAACTTCCTCGGCGACCTGACCGATCGCTTCGACATGGACGGGATGGTGTTCGTCCACGGGTCGCCGCGGGTCCCGACGCGCGAGTACGTCCGCGCCGCGGACGTGCACGACACGGAGAAGATGACCGAGATCTTCTCCATGATCGAGCGGATCGGCTTCTGCGGCCACACGCACGAACCGGGGATCTTCACCGAGGACGGGAAGTTCCTCTTCCCGAAGCTCGTCAACAACCAGCACGTGCTCGACTCGCGGAAGACGCTCGTGAACGTGGGGTCGGTAGGGCAGCCGCGCGACCGCGACAACCGCGCCTGCTACGTCATCTTCGACGGGGAGCGGGTCTCGTTCCACCGCGTCGAGTACGACTTCAAGACGACGATGAAGAAGATCGCGGAGACGCCGGCGCTTCCCTCCTACCTCGCCGCGCGCCTCAAGGACGGCCGCTAGGCCGATACGAAGATGGGCCTGTTCGACAAGCTGAAGGGGATGTTCAGCTCCCCGCCGGCGGGGCCCAAAGAGACCCCGTTCCTCGACGACTACGAGGACGTCCGCGAGATCCGCGGCGGGTCGATGTCCAAGATCTACCGCGGACGCCACAAGCAGACGAAGCAGATCCGCATCATCAAGAAGGTGACCCCCTCCACGCCCGAGGCGACCAAGAAGCTCATCCACGAGCTCGAGGTCTGCTTCTCGCTCGACCACCCGAACATCGTGAAGTACCTCGCGTTCGAGAAGCGCGAGAAGGGGTGGTATATCCTCATGGAGCTGATCGAGGGGTCGAACCTCCGCGACTTCCTCGTCGACCAGGTGACAGCGCGGGACGCGAAGGCCCCCTTCTTCCCCTACCACCAGTTCACCGAGATCTTCTTCCAGGCCGCGCAGGCGCTGAAGCACCTCCACGAAAAGCAGTTCCTCCACATGGACATCAAGCCCGAGAACGTGATGATCGTCGGGCTGAAGTCGGGGTCGCCGCTGCCGAAGAAGGCGGAGGTGAAGCTGGTCGACTTCGGCGTGTCGGTCAAGATGGGGGACAAGGACGTGCCGGTCGGCGGGTCGGTCTTCTACATCGCCCCCGAGGTCGTGCAGGGGGGCGGCGCGGCCGCGCTCCACCCGCGCGTCGATTTCTACGCCCTCGGCGCGACCATGTACGAACTCGCCACCGGCGAGCCCCCCTTCCTCCCGGAGTTCTTCCGGAAGAAAGACAAGAACTGGATGTTCTACTCGGGCGAGTACGACCGGCTCTCGCGCGAGGTCCGGAGCGCCTACGAGAAGGAGCTGATCAAGAACCGTCTCGAGAAGGTCGTCGACCTCGCCAAGGTCCCCTACCCGGACGACATGAAGAACATCCTCGGGAAGTGCCTGGAGCTGTCGTTCCAGAGGCGCTACGCGATGGACTACACGCTGGTGCGCGACCTCGAGGCGATCGTAAGCGTTTTCGCGCGGCACCGCACGGGGACGCACAAGGCGGTGTAGGCGGCCCTACTCGGACCTGGGCACCGCGAAGTGCAGCCGCCACGTGCCATCCTCGAGAATCCACTCGATGAGACGCGGGGCAGGGGTGCTCCAGCGAATCTGGACGGTCGCCTTCTCCTTCTCGACCGAGACCTGGACGACGGACGCGCCGCGCCACATCTCGCGCCAGCCGTTTCCGCTCTGTGCGTAGTCCCTTAGGAAGGCGTCGTAGGTTCCGTAGCTCGCCTGCTGCGCCCGGCTCAGGAGCTCGAAGTACGTCTTGGTGTCTCCGTCGACGATCGCCTTCTGCATCCGGTCGAAGCTCTCGTGGACCCGGGGCATCTGCGCGGCCTCGTACCCGGCGTCTTCGATGACCGGGCGGCCCGGGTCCTCGTTGACCGGGATCTTCCCGGTGACGCACCCGACGAGAAGGGCCGTGGCGGCGACGACGACGAACATTCGAAGCATGATCCCCTCCTGGCGAAGCAATGAGCGGACCATCCTATCCGCGCGGCACCGTGCCGTCCAGGAGTCGCTTGCCGGACCCGGGGAGGCTCGGCTACGATAGGCCGCTTTCCGCTCCGGAGCTCCGCGATGGGCGTCATCCAGGTCCTCGACCCGCTGGTCGTGAACAAGATCGCGGCAGGCGAGGTGATCGACCGCCCCGCGAGCATCGTGAAGGAGCTGGTCGAGAACGCCCTCGACGCCCACGCGACCTGGATCCGTGTCGAGGTCCGCGACGGCGGCAGGCGCGAGATCCGCGTCTCCGACGACGGAGTCGGCCTCGCGCCCGAGGACCTCCCCCTCGCCTTCGCGAGCCACGCGACGAGCAAGCTGCGCTCGCCCGAGGACCTCTTCTCGGTGCGGACGCTCGGCTTCCGCGGAGAGGCGCTCGCCTCGATCGGCGCCATCGCCGAGGCGCGGGTCGTCTCGCGCCCGCGGGGCGCGACCGAGGGGGCCGAGGTCGAGTGCCGAGGAGGGGAGGTCGCCGCCGTCCGTCCCGCGGGGTGCGCGGAGGGGACCACGATCGAGGTGCGGAACCTCTTCTGGAACACGCCGGTCCGGCGACGATTCCTCAAGTCGGCGAACGTCGAGTACGGGCACGTCCAGGACATGCTGACGCGGTTCGCGCTCTCCGCCCTCCCCGTGCGGTTCGAGCTTGTCCGCGAGGGACACGTGGAGTGGAGCCTGCCGGCCGCGGGCGACTTCCTCGACCGCGTCACGCACGCCTTCGGCGCGGAGGTGAAGGACGGCCTCCGCCGCCTGGAGGCCGCGGCGGGGGACGTGAAGGCGCGGATCTACATCGGCACGCCGGCGATCTCGCGGCCGACCCCGCGGCTCCAGTACTTCTGGGTGAACGGCCGCTACGTGCGCGACCGCATCCTCACGCGCGCCGTGATGGACGCGACGCGCGAGCTGATCCCGCACGACCGCTTCCCCGTCGTCTTCCTCTTCCTCGACCTGCCCCCCATGGACGTCGACGTGAACGTCCACCCGACGAAGACCGAGGTCCGCTTCCGGAACGCCTGGCAGGTCCACGACCTCGTCCAGGGCGCCATCCGCGAACGGATGCTGTCGCGCGACCTCTCGCCGGCGATCCCCCTCCCGCCTCCGATGCCGTGGGAGAGGCCGTCGACGAGCCAGCAAGCTGGCCTTGCCAGGCCATTCGACGCGCCCATGCCGCCCGCGCCGTGGGACCGCGAGGTCCCCTCCGCCACGGAGCCGACGCAGTCGTCGCTCCTGCCGCCCGCGCCGGGGCGGTTCTTCCAGGTCCTCGGGACCTTCATCGTCGAGGAGGCGCCGGGCGAGATCCGCATCATCGACCAGCACGCCCTCCACGAGCGCGTGATGTACTACGAGATGAAGAGGCGCATGGAGGCGAGCGGGATGCCGCGGCAGCGGCTCCTCCTCCCCGCCGTCGTCGAGCTGGGCGCGGATCGCGGGCCGCGGCTCACGGAGATCGCCGAGGCCCTCCTCGACCTCGGGATCGAGACGGAGCCGTTCGGCGCGTCGACCCTCCTCGTCCGCGCGCTCCCCGAGGCGGTGGGCGAGATCGACCCCGTCGCGCTCGTCCGCGACCTCGTCGACTCCTGGGACGCGAAGGAGCGGATGACGCCCGACCACCTCGACCGCCTCCTCTTCCGCATGGCTTGCCACGCGGCGGTGAGGGCGGGAGATCGCCTGAGCCAGGAGGAGATCGCCCACCTCCTCGCGCTCCGCGAGGAGGTCGAGCAGGCCTGGACCTGCCCGCACGGGAGGCCGACCACGCTCCGCATCCCGCTCGAGGACCTCGAGAGGCACTTCCACCGCCGATGATCGCCGTCGCCCCCGAGCGGATGGTCTTCGAGTCGCGGCCGCTGGCCGACGGGGTGATGCTCCACCTCTGCCCGACGCGGAAGTACAAGACGATCACGCTCAAGGCGTTCGTCGAGAGCCACCTCGGCCCGGAAACGACCTCGACGGCGCTCCTGCCGTACGTGCTTCGTCGCGGCTGCCGGCGGGCGCCGACACAGCGGAGGATCGTCCTCTTCCTGGAGTCGCTCTACGGCGCGACGCTCGGCGTCGACGTGCTCAAGCTGGGCGAGCGGCAGCTCCCGCAGTTCCGCGTGGACGTCATCGCGGACGCCTACGCGCGCGGTCGGCGGGGGCCACTGCCGCAGGCGGTGGAGTTCCTCGCGAGACTTCTGTTCCACCCGGTGACGGAGAAGGGGGCCTTCCGCGGGGACGTCGTCGAGACGGAGAAGGAGAACCTCCGCAACTACATCGAGTCGCTCGTGAACGACCCGCTCGAGTACGCGAGCGAGAGGCACCTCGCGACGATGTGCGAGGGGGAGCCGTTCGCGCGGTACGAGTACGGGAAGGTCGAGGAGATCGACGCCGTCGACCCCGCCGGGCTCCTCGCGCACCACCGGCAGCTCCTGGAGCGGAACCCGATCCACTTGTTCGCCATGGGGGACTTCGACGCCGATCGCCTGGAGACGATCGCCGCGAACGCCTTCCGGGGGAAGCGCCGCGGGCATGCGGACCTCCCGCCGACGATCGTCCGCATCCCCGCGCGCGAGCCGCGCCGCATCGTCGAGACGCTGCCCGACCTCGAGCAGGGGAAGCTCGTGATCGGCTACCGCACCGACACGACGCTCGTCGACGACGGGATGGCGGCCCTCGTGTACGTCAACGGCCTCTTCGGCGGCTTCTCCCATTCGCGCCTCTTCCGCCGGCTCCGCGAGGAGGAGGGGCTCGCCTACTATGCTGAGACCGCCCTCGACAAGTCGAAGGGGCTGCTGTTCCTGCGCGCGGGAATTCCCCTCGACGGGCTCGCGCGGGCGCGGGAGGTGATCGAGCGGGAGCTCGAGTCGCTCCGCCGCGGCGAGATCACGCAGGACGAGCTGTCGATGACGCACCACTCGCTCAGGGCGAGGATCCGCGCGATGGGGGACTCGCCGTCGAGGCTGATTGCTGCGCACCTGGAGGGGATCCTGCACGGTCGGCCCATCCCGCCCGAGGAGCGCGAGGCGAGCATCGAAGGGATGACGGTGGAGCGCGTCGCCGAGGCCGCAAGGCGGGTCCGCCTCGACACGGAGTTCTTCCTCACTTCGGAGGCAGGAACATGACCGTGGAGATCCGCTCCTACTCCGACGGGGACCTCCCCGCGCTCGTGGCGTGGTGGAACCGCGCGTTCGCGGACCGGAGGAACTTCTTCCCGGTGACCGAGCCGATCCTCGCCGAGCGGATCATCGCGAAGGCGAACGGGGTCGAACGGTTCGAGCCGGCCCACTTCCTCCTCGCGTGCGAGGGGGATCGCCTTCTCGGAGTCGCCCACGTCGGCGTGCGGTCCGAGGAGTACTGCGCCGCGGTCTTCCACGGCTGGCCCGGCGGGCCGCAGGCGTACCTCGCGCTCCTCGCCGTCGCCCCCGACGCGCGCCGCCAGGGGATCGGCGGGCGCCTCTTCGACGCCGCGCAGGCGGTCGTCGCCGCGAGCGGGAAGCTCTCGATCGACGGACAGTGCGTGAACCCCTTCTACGGGAACAGCGAGGCCCCCTTCACGCCGTTCTTCGGCACGACGGAGGGGATCTCCATCCCGTGGGAGGAGGCCGGCACGCGCCGGTTCTTCGAGAAGCGCGGCTACCAGCCGCGATACCGCGCCGTGACGATGGAGGCGCACCTCCCGCCCGAAGGCGCCGCCGAGGGATGGGTCGACGAGGGCCGCAAGCGCGGGTTCGTCCTCGAGGTCCTCCCGAGCCGGATGCCGGAGCTGGGGAGCGTCCTGATCCACGCGCGTCGCCTCCCGAGCGAGGTGGCCTTCGACGCGGTCACGGCGCACCGCGAGGGGATCGTCTGCGCGCTCGCGATCGGCTACCGCATGGCGGTGGTCGACCCCGCGCGGTTCGGCATCTACGAGGTGCGCGTCGCGGACGGCCTCCGCGGCCAGGGGCTCGGGCCTGCGGTGCTCGCGATGCTGCTCCGGAATGCTGCCGCGAAGGGGGTCCGCATCGCCGAGGCCCTCACGATCCCCGACCTCTCGAAGGGGGCCACCGAGATGTACGTCCGCATGGGGTTCCGCGAGGCCGCCTCCTGGGCGATCTACTGACATGGCGAAATGGCTGCTGCTCCTGCTCGTGGTCCTCGGCGCCGGAGGCTGGTTCGGCTGGCGCCGGTGGGGGCGGGAGGAGATTCCCGAGGTCCGCTCCGTCCGCGTCGCGAGGGGGCGCGTGACGGCGTACGTCGTCGCGACGGGGAAGGTCGAGTCGATGGAGAAGACGACGATCCGCGCGCGCACCGAGGGGAGGGTCGACAAGGTCCTCTCCGCGGAGGGGGACGAGATCGCGAAGGACAAGGTGCTGATCCTCTTCGACCGCTCCGAGGCGGAGAACCGCGCCGCGTACGCGGAGCAGGACCTCGCGCTCGCGACGCTGGAGACGAAGGACGCGCAGCACGAACTGGAGCGGCTGCAGTCGCTCCGGGACGTGGAGGCGGAGTCGAAGCAGCGGCTCGACGGGGCGAGGACGCGGTACGACAAGGCGTGCGCGCAGGCCGAGATGGCGGGGCAGAACCTCAAGCTCGCGCAGATCCGCCTGGAGAAGCTCGTGTGCAAGAGCCCGCAGGGGTGCGTCCTGATCGAGAAGAAGGTCCAGGACGGGCAGTGGGTCACGCCGGGGCAGGAGCTCCTCGAGATCGCCGACATCGATCACCTCAAGGTGATCGCGAAGGTCGACGAGGCGGATGCGCCGCGGGTCGAGCCGGGGGACGAGTCGGGCGTCACGAGCGACTGCCTCCTGGGCCAGCGCTTCGCCGGGCACGTCAAGACGATCGCGCCCTATGCGAAGATGGACAAGGACGCGATGATCGTCGAGGTGAAGGTCGAGCTGGACGCGCCGACACGCCTCCTGCGGATCGGGAACGAGGTCGACGTGCGCATCGTCACCGACGACCACGACGCGGCGCTCTGGCTCCCCGTGGAGGCGGTGCAGGAGCGGGAGGGGCAGCCGGTCGTCTTCGTCCTCGAGGGCGGGAAGGTGGCCGTCCGACCGGTGAAGGTCGGGATCTCGAACCCGACGCAGACGGAGGTCGCGGGCGGCCTCGCGGAGGGGGACATGGTCCTCCTCCCGGCCGACAAGCCGCTCGAACCCGGGCAGGTCGTTCGAGCGAAGTGACGATGCTCGCACGCAGTAGATCATCCTTCGTTCTGTCGCCCGCTTCGCGGGCTTCGGTCAGCTTTGCGCATCTCATTCCGCGGGCTGACGCCCGCGGCAATTTCCTGTCGCGCGCTTCGCGCGCTGCCATCCTGCGGGCGCGTGCTCCGCGCGCTGCCATCCTGCGGGCGCGTGTTCCGCGCGCTGCCATCCAGCCCGCGAAGCGGGCGGCAGGGGTTAGCCGCGGGCGCAAGCCCGCGGAATGGAAACGGCACGAAGGTGCGGAGCCCGCGGAGCGGGCGACAGAGCATCGCGACATGTCTCTTTCGAAGTAACGACATGGAGTCGATCGTCCACCTCGATGGCGCAACCAAGGTCTTCCGGACCGGCGAGGTCGAGGTCCACGCGCTCGCGGGCGTCTCGCTCGAGGTCCCCTCGGGAGACTTCGTCGCGATCATGGGGCCGAGCGGGTCGGGGAAGTCGACGCTCCTCAACGTCCTCGGCTGCCTGACCCCGCTCACGGACGGCACCTATCGACTCGCAGGAGAGGACGTCTCACGGGCGTCGAGGAACCGCCTCGCGGAGATCCGGAACCGGCGGGTCGGGTTCGTTTTCCAGCAGTTCAACCTCCTGCCGCGGCTGGACGCGGCCGCGAACGTGGATGTCCCGATGGTCTACGCAGGCATCCCGATCGCCGAGCGCCGCACCCGAGCCGGGCGCCTCCTGGAGTCGGTCGGGCTCGCCTCGCGCACCCGCCACCTCCCGAGCCAGCTCTCGGGCGGCGAGCAGCAGCGGGTCGCGATCGCGCGCGCGCTGACGAACCGCCCCGCGATCCTCCTCGCCGACGAGCCGACGGGGAACCTTGACAGCGAATCGGGACGGGAGGTGATGGAGATCTTCCGTCGCCTGAACGAGGCGGAGGGGGTCACGATCCTGATGGTCACGCACAACGACGAGAGCGCGCGGTACGCGAAGCGGGTCGTTCGGATGAAGGACGGGAGGCCGATCGCGCCGTGATCCCGCTCCGCGAGCTGCTGCGCCTGGCGTTCACCGCGATGGGGGCGAACCGCTTCCGCACGTCGCTGTCGATGCTCGGCGTGATCATCGGCGTCGCGAGCGTGGTGGCGATCGGGAGCGTGGGGCAGAGCGGAAAGCGGATCATCCTCTCGGAGCTGGAGACCTTCGGCGTCCGCTCGGCGTGGGTCTTCCGCGAGTGGGACGACCAGCCGTCGAAGACGGAGCGCGGCGGGAACTGGATCGTGAACGAGGACATCCCCGAGATCGAGGCGCGCTGCCCCCATACGCTCCGCGTCTCGCCCCTCTACGACAAGTGGAACCTCTGGGCGTCGAACGGCTCGCGGCACAAGCGGGTGCGGATCTCGGGCGTCGATGCGAGCTACTACGTGATCGACAACGAGTCGATGCTGCACGGGCGATTCCTCCTGCCCGCAGACGTGCGGCACAAGAGGAAGGTCTGCGCGATCGGGACGGAGGTGTGGTACGCGCTCTTCGGGAGGATGACGAACCCGATCGGCAAGCTCGTCGACTTCGGGAGCGGCAAGTTCGAGGTCGTAGGCGTCCTCTCCGACAAGAACCGCGAGTTCCTGAAGAGCATCGGAAGCCAGGGAGGGGAAAACGCGAACGACCGGGTCGTGATCCCCTACACGGTCTACCAGTCGAAGTACAACACCCGGGGGATCCGCGCCCTCCAGATCGAGGCGCGCACGATGGAGGACGCGCCCGCGGCGGCCGAGGAGGTGAAGGCGCTCCTCTCGCGGCGCCACGAGGGGAAGTACAAGTACCACTCGGAGACGATGAAGCAGTACGTCGAGACGACCGAGAGCGTCGTCGGCGTCGCGTGGTGGGTCGCGCTCGTCGCGGCGATCATCAGCCTCGTCGTCGGCGGGATCGGCATCATGAACATCATGACCTCGTCGGTCTTCGAGAGGATCCGCGAGATCGGCGTGCGGAAGGCCCTGGGCGCGAAGGACCGCGACATCCTGATCCAGTTCCTCGTCGAGTCGGCGACGATCTCGACGACGGGAGGGCTGCTGGGCGTGGCCTTCGGCTGCGGGGCCACGGTGGCGATCGGCTTCTTCAGCCACCGTCCCGTCGACATCTCGATCGACTTCCTGCTTGTCGGCGTCGTCGTCTCGCTCGCCACGGGGCTCTTCTCGGGCCTCTACCCCGCCTACCGCGCGGCACGCCTCGATCCCGTGGAGTCGCTCCGGTACGACTAGCGATCTGTGCGGCGAAGGGCGAGGAGCGAAGGGCGAGGAGCGAAGAGCGAGGAGCGAAGAGCGAAGGGCGAGGAGCGAAGGGCGAAGGGCGAAGAGCGAGAGGCAAAGGGGAAGCGTTCCCAAAACGGCCCTCGCCCCTCGCCCTTCTCCCCTCGCCGCAATCGGGGGTTGCACTCTCTCCCGGGATGGGGGATGATGCCTTGAACGCAAGGGGGCGCGTCCGGAGGCCCCTCCGGCGCGTTGGCATGTACCACGCCTATCTGATCCATCCCAGCGCGGACGGGGGGCTATCGCCCCTCGACACGAAGCAACTCTGCGACGCGCTCGTCGAGGCGGGCGCGGGGTGGACGGGCCGTCCCAACGAATACGCCTGGAACTACGCGGGGCTCGGCCCCGCGCGCATCAAGGTCCGTCGCCAGGTCGTCGACCTCCTCGTCCAGGTCGACCCGCCCGAGACGCTTGCGCAGCGCGTTGCCATCTCCCTCCGCTTCGCCCTCGACGTCGCCGAGAAGTTCGGCCTCGTCCTCTTCGACCCGCAGGTCGGGAAGATCGTCGACCCGCGCGACGTGGAGGCGATCGAGCAGCACCTCGAGCCCGAGATGGTCCGCGAGGGCGCCTACGCGACGCTCGAGGAGGAGGTCTTCGCCCTCGCTCTCCCCGACCCCTCGGTCCTCGCGCGCGCGACGGCGGGCCTGCGGAACGGCCTCGACCTCCTGATGAAGGCGGCGACGGCGATCCCGCTCCTCGGGTGGGTCCTCGCCTTCGCGATCTGGGTCGTCTTCTTCCCCGTCTACGCCGTCTCCTGGCTCTTCGACGCCTCGCGCCAGCAGCGGCTCCTGGGCGTGCTCGCGGGGATCGCCTACCTCTTCCTCCTCGTCGGCGTGCCGCTCGCGGTCCACTACGTCCCCGAGCTGCCCACGCCGTTCGGCCCCGAGAAGACCTGGGTGTACTCGAAGATCGGCCAGTACTACGCGATCGTGAACGTCGCCTGCCTCGCCGTGACGCTCCTTGCGCGGAAGCGCTCGCCAAACGGCTCCACGCGCGGCCTGCGCCTCATGCGCGCGATGACGACGCCGCTATAAACGCTTCGGAGGCCTGCCAGGACCGCTTTGCGGCCCCCGCCGAGCGAAGGCCTGCGTGATCAGCATCGCCGCCTCCCCCTTCGAGAGCCCCTCCTTCACCTCCTGTCCCAGGCTCGCGAGGAGCGCCACCTGCTTCGGCGTCGCCGGTTCGCGCCTCCAGCGGGTGAAGCGGTTCACGAGGCCGACCTGCGCGGACCGCTCCTTGCGCACGAACGCGTCCGCCGCCGAGAGGGCCTTCGCGAACGTTCGCGCGAGGGCGAGTCGAACCCGCCCCGTTTGCACGTCGATCCGATCGACCTCGAACTGCCCGAGGAGGTTCTCGACGATCGTGATCGACTCCCGCCCCTGGAGCGAGAGGCGATACGCGCCGTCGGGCATCCGGAACCAGGCGAGGTCGGTCAGGTCGGCGAGCTCGGGGGGGACCTCCGTCGTGAGGAGGTCGACCTTCAGGAGGCGCGCGTGGACCTCCGCGAGCGTCCGCGCGTCGCCGAGCTTGAGGTAGGGGTGCCGCACGCGGACGCGTTCCATCTCGCGGGTCGCCTGCAGGAGGCTCTTCCCCTCCAGGTCAAACTTCTCCGACATCCCGAACAGCGTCGGCAGCGAGACGAGGGAGTGCTTCCTGGAGGCGTCGACGATGTCGATGACGACGAGGCCCGCCTTCCCCGGGGCGGTGCGCAGCCCCCTCCCCACCATCTGCACGTACAGCAGCGCCGACTGCGTCGGCCGCGACAGGAGGATCCCCTCGACCATCGGCTCGTCGTACCCCTCCGTGAGGACGTTGCAGTTCGTGAGGACCTTTACGTCGCCTCGCGAGAAGGCCGCGAGGGCGTCGACCCGCGCCTCGCGCGGCATGTCGCCCCAGACGGGTCGGCACGTCACCCCCGCGCCGCGGAACCGCTCCGAGAGGTCGATCGCGTGCTGCACGTCGACGCAGAAGGCGATCGCGCGGCGGCCGTCGAGCTTCTCGCGGTAGGCGGCGACGATCAGGCCGTTCCGCGCCTCGACGTTCACGCGATCGGAGAGCTGCCCCGCGACGAAGTCGCCGTGCCGCGTGGCGACGCCGTCGAGGGAGGTCTCCGTCTCCACGCGCCAGCCGGAGAGGTCGCAGAGGAACCGCGCCTCGATCATCTCGCGCAGCGTCTTGCGAAAGACGATCTCCTGAAAGACCTCGTCGAGCCCCTTGTCGTCGCCGCGGCGCGGGGTCGCGGTCACACCGACGAGGAGGCGCTTCGTATCGGGGGCGAAGAAGCCGAAGTGCTCGAGGACGCGGCGGTACGACGGCGCGACGGCGTGGTGGGCCTCGTCGACGACGACGATGGAGAAGGCCTCGGGCGCGAAGCGGGCCAGGCGCTCGCTCCCCTCGCGCGAGAGGGTCTGGACGCTCGCGACGACGACGCGGTCGTCGTCGGACGCGCGGCGTTCGGCCTGCTCGACGCCGACGCTGAGGTCCGGGTTCGCGCGGCGGAACTTGTCGACGGCCTGGTCGAGGAGCTCCTCGCGGTGGGCGAGGACGAGCATCCGCTTCTTCATCTTCAGGTGCTGGGGGAGGTGGGCGAAGACGACGGTCTTGCCGGTGCCGGTGGGGAGGCAGACGAGCTGGCGGCGGATGCCCTTCCAGTAGGCCTTCTCGATCGCCTCGAGGCACTGCCGCTGGTACGGGCGCAGCGCGAACATCGGTCGAAACTTCAACCTTCAACGATCAAGGGTCACATTGCACATGGCGTGCGCTTCTTGAAGCTTGAAGATTGCAGCTTGGGGGTTCAAGCCTGCTTGCCCTTGTCGAGGGCATCCTGGCCGGAGAAGAAGACGGTCTCGTCGGCTGCGACCCCCCTCGCCGTCGCGGAGACGGTGACGGTCGCGTTGCACTTCTTGCAGGGGAATTGCTGGCCGGGCCTGAGGCCGACGACGTTGAACTGCCGGCCGCACCCCGGGCAGCGGACGAGGAACTTACGCTGTTCCTGGAGGATCAGCTTCACCTGGTCGGGGGAGAGGTACCCTCGCTCGATCATGAGCTCGCCGATGCGCGGCGCGGTCATGAGCTCGCCCCCCTTGCGCTCCTTCGTCATCCGCTGCTGCAGCTCCAGGCACTCGTTAACCTCGACCGGCGAGGCGAACTTCTTCGCGACGCAGAGGCGGCCGAAGAGGATGTCCTCCTTCTTCGCGCCCCCCTGCATGGCCTTCTGGAGGCGCTCGGCGTGGGTCTTCTGGACCTGGACGCGCCCCTCTTCGGAGAGGAAGCCGCGGCGCAGGAGGAGGTCTCCGAGGGTCCAGGCGGTTCCGCCGGTGGCCTTGGGGTCCTCGATCCCCTCCCGCAGGCAGGCATCGACCTGCGACTGCGTGACGAGCCCGAGCTCGACGGCGAGCTTGGCGAGGATGAGGTCGGCTTCGGTGAGGGGCATGGATCCTCCGGCGGCGCGGCATTCTACCACCGCCCTCGATCCCGGCGCAACGGGGGCGCCGGCGCGGGTGAACGACTTGAACCCCAGCTCCGAGGGAGTCGCGTCACACCTGTTGGGCGAGCCTGCGGAATTCGCGCAGTATAGCCTCTCGGTAGTCGTCATCCTCCAGGTGCGCCGTCTCCTCGGAGAGCTGCTCCGGCGTCGCGCGCGCCCCGAGCCTATCGAGCAGGTCCTGGGCGTAGTTGTGCGCACCCCCTGCGCTTGCGGCTTTCGAGCTCTGCTCATCAATCGGAAGGCGGCCACGTTCGTGGAACTCCCTCGCCCGCATGGACAGCGCATCGTAGGCGACCTCTATGTCCCTTACGGGGACCGGACCCGTTCGCCTGCCGATCTCCACCACCTTGGTCCACTCCTCTTCCCCAAGCGCGGCACGGAGCACGGGCGCGAGTGGCGAGCTTCCCGCAGCACACGAGCCGAGGGCCATCGCGATCCAATGGAGCTGACGCTCGCGATCGCTGTCTTTTCTCCGCCACGCTCCAGTCGTCATCATCACGCGCACATCCTCGACGCGCGCCCACTGGATGTCGCCGAAGTCCACCTTCACTGTTGGATACTCCCTCCCCGGACAGGTCCTGTGGGAAACTTCTTGGCTACCGCGCGACGCTCACGCGGTAAGACAGGGTGAGCTTGAGGCGGATCAGTTCCGACAGCGACACCCCCTCGCGCGAGGCCTCACGCTTGAGGCTCGCGTGGAGGCTCTTCGGCACGGTGATCGTCAGCCTTCCCGAGAGGGCCTCGACCTCCTTCTCGAAGGCCTCCACCTCGGTGCGCTGGAGTCGCGAGAGACGCTCGTGGAGCCAGCGGTACAGGTCGGATCGCATCACCTCTCGCCGCTCCGTTTCCGTCGACCAGAGCTGCCGCAGGAGACCCTGGCTCCCGAAGAACCGCTCCGAGAATGCCATCGCATCGGCGCCCGCGGCCAGCAGGCGCTCTGCCGTGGCGCGGATGCGCTTCTCGGTTCTCGTCTGGATTGCCGACATGGGCCCATTCCTCCGTCAGAGAAAGCGTATCTCTACCCGCGTGGCAAACTCCATGTAGATAGCCTCCTGTCCTGTCCTCCGCTTGAATGTCCGAAGGATTTCCTCGACGTCGGCGACGCGATTCTCGGTCACCACGATGGAGTACACGGCACTCGTGTCGACCCTGCGCGCGCCAGATTCGCGCATGCGCCACGCGCCGCGGATGTAGCCGACGAATGTCCACGCCCCGAACGCGGCATAGCAGGCGTCCTCCACGTCGGCGATCTCGATCGACAGGTCGCGGCCATCGTTGTCCTTCACCGGCAGGTAGAAGGTCACCTTGACCTGGGGCGGAGGGTCAGAATCGCGTGGTTCGTCTGCCATGATTCATACCATCACATGCAGTGGCATGCAATGCGGGCATGCGCGACGGCCGATACGATCCCCGCCACCGCAACCATCAGCCCCTTCGGCGGGCCGCGGCGCGGCAGCCGCAAGACATCTTGGTTGAGCAACAGGCGTTCCAGATGCGGACGGAATGCACAGCTGAAGGAGTCGGAACAAGATGACGCGATCGGCGGGGTTGCCGGGTGGGGGGGAAGTGAAGGGACTTCCATCACTCCCGCCAGGCGAGAGTCGCCTTTCCCATCAGGTGGGGGGATGCCTCCGGCAAACGCAGCGCAGGCTCGCTTACGCGAGCCGATCCACGGCGCCCTGACGGGCGCCTCTCCATGGCGCCCTGACGGGCGCCTCTCCATGGCGGCCTGACGGGCGCCTCTCCATGGCGGCCTGACGGACGCCTCTCCATGGAACCGCTTGTCGGTCGGGCGGCGCGCGCGTACAATCGCCCGTTCGCCGAGGAGGGAACCGTGCCGCGGGACGTCTGGATCGGCCTCGACCTGGGCGGGACCGCGGTCAAGGCGGCCGCCGTCGACCCGCGAGGGCGGCTCCTGGCCTGGGACGAGGTCGTCCTCGAGGACCGCGCGCCCAAGGCCGTCGCGAGCCTCATGTCCCGCATGGCGAAGTCGCTCCACGGAAGCGCGGGAGGCCGCCTCCGAGGGATCGGCGTCGGCACCCCGGGACCGATCGACTTCGAACGGGGCGTCGTCACGATCGCGCCGAACCTCCCCGGGTGGCGCAATGTGCCCCTCGCGCGGATGGTCGGCAGCCTCGTCCATGCGCGCACGGTGATCGAGAACGACGCGAACGCCGCGGCCTACGGGGAGTCGTGGCTCGGCGCGGGGCGGGGGTGCCGTTCCGTGGTCCTCTACACGCTCGGCACCGGAATCGGAGGAGGGATCGTCCTCGACGGCCGCGTCTGGCACGGCCAGAACGGCGGGGCAGGCGAGCTGGGGCACGTCCCCGTCGTCCCCAACGGCCGCACCTGCTCCTGCGGCGCGAGGGGCTGCGTCGAGGCGTACGCCTCGGCGAAGTCGGTGACGAAGAGATTTCGATCGCTGCTGGCGCGCAGGCGGAGGTCGCGCGCGACCGGCAGGGATGCCAGGGAGATCTGCGACGCCGCACGGCGGGGCGACCCGCTCGCGCGCGAGGTGATCGAGGAGGCCGGCCGCTTCCTCGGCCTCGGCGTCGCAGGGATGGTGAACGCCATCAACCCCGAGATCGTGATCCTCGGGGGAGGGATGTCGGCGGCGGGCGAGCCCCTCTTCGGGCCCGTCCGCGCGGCCGTGCGGGCGCACGTCCTCGCCCCGCTCAGGAAGGGCCTCCGCGTGGTCCGGGCCAGGCTCGGCAACCAGGCGGGGGCGATTGGAGCCGCTGGATGCGCGTTGACCGCATTCGAAACTTCTGCATCATAGCCCACATCGACCACGGGAAATCGACCCTGGCCGATCGGCTCCTCGAGCGCACGGCGACCGTGTCGAAGAGGGACCTGCGCGAGCAGTACCTCGACGGGAACGCCATCGAGCGCGAGCGGGGAATCACGATCAAGGCGAAGGCCGTCGAGATGCTCCACACGATCGACGGCATCGACTATCAGCTCAACCTCATCGACACCCCGGGCCACGTCGACTTCAACTACGAGGTCTCCCGGTCCCTCGCCGCCTGCGAGGGCGCCATCCTCCTCGTCGACTGCACGCAGGGCGTCCAGGCGCAGACCGTCGCGAACTTCTACCTCGCCCTGGAGGGGAACCTCGAGATCGTCCCCGTCATCAACAAGATCGACCTCGCCTCGGCCCAGATCGACGAGACCCTCCTCGAGATGCACAACACCCTCGGCATCGACCCCGACGAGGTGATCCAGGTCAGCGCGAAGGAGGGCAAGAACATCGACCTCCTCCTCGAGACCGTCGTGAAGAAGGTCCCCGCGCCGACGGGGGACCCCACGGCGCCGCTCCAGGCGCTCATCTTCGACTCCGTCTACGACGAATACCGCGCGGTGATCGCCTACGTCCGGGTGAGGAACGGGACGATCAAGCACGGTCAGCAGATCCGGATGCTGTCGACCGACAAGGTGTTCCTCGTCGAGGAGGTCGGGAAGTTCAAGCCGGGGATGGTGAAGGGGACCACGCTCACGGCGGGCGAGGTCGGCTTCGTCATCGCGGGAATCAAGAACCTGCGCGACGTCCGGGTCGGCGACACGGTGACGCTGAAAGACCTGAAGGTCGATGCGCTCCCCGGCTTCCGCGAGCCGCTCGCGATGGTCTTCTGCGGAATCTACCCGACGAACAACAGCGACTTTGCCACGGTCAAGAAGTCGCTCGAGCGGCTGTCGCTGAACGACAGCGCCTTCACCTTCGCGCCCGAGACGTCGCAGGCGCTCGGATTCGGCTTCCGCTGCGGCTTCCTCGGCCTCCTCCACATGGAGATCGTCCAGGAGCGGCTCGAGCGGGAGATGAACGTCGAGGTGCTGCAGACGGCGCCGAACGTCACCTACGAGGTGGTCCGCCGCGTGAAGGCGGGCGGGGAGGAGACGGTCCGGATCGACAACCCGGCCGACCTGCCCGAGGAGTCGATGCTCGTCGCGATCCGCGAGCCGATCACGCGCGTGTCGCTCATCATCCCGAGCGACTGCGTCGGCGGGATCATGAAGCTCTGCCTGGACCGCCACGGGGAGTTCCGGCGGCAGGAGTACCTCTCGCCGATTCGCGTGATGATGACGTACGACATGCCGTTCGCGGAAATCATCTACGACTTCTACGACAAGATGAAGTCGTTCACGCGCGGCTATGGCACGATGGACTACCAGATCCTAGAATATCGGAAGGCGGATCTGGTGCAGCTCAACATCCTCGTGGGCGGCGTCTCGGTCGACGCGCTCTCGAGCATCGTCCACCGCGACAAGGCGGAGCACAAGGGGCGGCGGGTCCTCCAGATCCTGCGCAAGGAGATTCCGCGGCACATGTTCGAGGTGGCCCTGCAGGCGGCGATCGGGAACCGCGTCGTGGCGCGCGAGAACATCAAGCCGCTCTTGAAGGACGTTATCGCGAAGTGCTACGGCGGCGACATCTCCCGCAAGCGGAAGCTCCTCGAGAAGCAGAAAGAGGGGAAGAAGAAGATGAAGAACGTGGGGAACGTGGAGATCCCCCAGAGGGCGTTCATGGCCGTCCTCAAGGCGGACCAGGAGGACTAGAGCAATGATCCTCGATCGACTGAAGAGGTGGTTCAAGGGGCAGCTCCCCGACAACCTCGTCCCGCTCTACAAGAACGCGAAGGACGAGAAGGAGGCCCTCGACCTCCTCCGCACGGAGCGGCAGAAGGACGCGGAGGCAAAGGAGTCCGCGATGACGGAGCTGATGCAGCTCGCGGACAAGGAGAAGGACCTCTTCGAGAAGGCGAAGAAGGAGACGAACGAAACGTCGAAGATGCGCCTCGTGCGCGAGATCAAGTACACGCGCCAGCGCGTCCAGGACCTGAACGCGAAGGTCGCGAGCATCTACGAGAAGCGGCTTCGGATCTTCGACGAGCACATCCGCGCGATGGAGATGGCGATCGAGGCCAAGAGCGCGCCGCTGCCGGAGGCGAAGTCGCTCGAGGCGAGCTCGCTCCGCGCCCAGGAGCAGGCGGCGAGCCTCGACGACCTCGCCTCGAGCGCGGGGGGCCTTGCGCCCGACTCCTCCTCCTCCGGACTCGACCGCGAGGAGCAGGACATCATGCGCGAGCTGAACAACGCGAAGGAAGCGGACCAGGCCACCTAGGGGTGGAACTCCAATTCCTAACTCCGACTCCAACAAACTCCAATTCCAATCGGGGTCGGAGCTCGGGTTGGAGTTCGTTGGAGTTGGGGTTAGGACTTGGAATTCGGCCCAAAGGCCGATCCCATCCGCCCGATCGCCGCGAGCACGAGCGCGATCGTGAAGCTCCCCACGAGGAGCGCTGCGCTGAACGCAGCGGCCCACCCGACCGTCCACGCGAACGACGGCGGGAGCAGGAGCGCCTCCGGATACCAGAGCCATTGCGGGAGGGAGACTTCGTCCGGCAGCTCGTACTTCCGCACGAGGGCGAAGGCGTACCAGAGCGCGCCGATGCGCGCGAGCGAGACCGCGAGGCCGAGCCACAGCACGGCCCGCAGGAAGCGCGAGCGTCGGGGGGGCGCGTTGGAGACCGGGTCGGCCATCGCTACACCGTCATCCCGATGATGGTCCCCTCGAAAACGAGGCGGTCGTTGACGAGCCCCTGCGTCGCGAACATCGCGCGGCGCGGGCGGAACTCCGTGCAGCGGCCGAGGAACAGGATCCGGTCGCCCGGGGAGATCGTCTGACGGAACCTCACCCCCTCGATCCCGCCGAACCCGATGAACCGCGGGTCGTCGGGGCCGAGCTTGCACTTGATGAAAAAGCTCGCGAGCTGCGCGGCGGCTTCGACCATGAGGACGCCGGGGAAGAGCGGGCGGCCGGGGATGTGGCCGCGCTCCCAGAACTCCCCGTGGCCGACCTGGCGGTACCCGACGATCTCGCCCGCCTCGAGGTTCAGGTAGTGGATGCCCGAGAGCTGCTCGAACTCGTGCCGCTGCGGATTGCGCTTCCTGATCTCCTCGATCGGGTAGGCGACCTTCGTCAGGTCCACCTTCGACAGGTCCACGAGATAGGATGGAGGCATCGGCGGCTCCTCTACGGTTCGGCCACGAGCAGCGGAAGGAGGTCCCCGGAGCGACTGCGGAAGGCCAGGTCGCACACCTCCGAGAGCGGGGTCTCCTCGGGATTCACTTCGACGACGGCCGCGCCCGCGCGCTTCGCCTCCCACGCGAGGGAGGCGGCCGGCTGGACGACGGCGGAGGTCCCGACGACGAGGAAGACGTCGCACGCGCGGGCCGCCTCGGCGGCGCGGCCGATCATGGCCGGGTCGAGCGGCTCCCCGAACCAGACGACGTCGGGGCGGAGGAGGGCTCCGCAGGCCTCGCACGTCGGCGGGATCGGGAGGACGACTCGGCGGGCCTCGCGGAGGTCGTGCGGCTCGGTCATGCCGCCATGAAATCGCCGCGGGCGGGCGAAGTCCAGCGATTCCGCGCGGGCTGCGCGCGGTCTATAATGCCGCGGATGCGAAGTGACGGTCCGTTGGAGCCGAAGACGACCCGCTCTGCGCCCGCGGCGCAGGAGATGAATTCAACGGCCGCGCGCCCAGCGCCGAAGGCGCGGCAGAATGTAGCCAGGGCCGAAGGCCCTGGAACCCCAGCCAGGGGCATGCGCGAAGCCCCGAAGGGGCGACAGAAGGCGCCCTCTGTCGCCCCCTTGGGGCTCCACCTCCTCGTTCGTGCATTCCCATCCAGGGCCTTCGGCCCTGGCTACATTCTCACGGCCCCTTCGGGGCCTGGGCTGACGCCCCCTTCGGGGCCTGGAAGAACGACCACGGCAGGCCATGGGCGAGCGACCCTGCCGGAGCCTCGGGCGATCCCGCGAATCGTGATGCTCCTCCTCCTGCTCCTCGCCCCCGCGATGGCCGACACGATCCACCTCGCGGACGGCCGTACGATCGAGGGGACGATCGAGAAGGAGGAGGCGAGCCGCATCAAGGTTCGTCTCGCGCACGGCGGTGTCTGGGTCGACCGCAAGGACATCGTCTCGATCGAGGCCTCCTCGCCGGCGAATCCTGCCGACCCGCCGAAGGCCGATCCCCCGAAGCCCGCCGGCTCGCCGGCGCGCGCGGCACTCCTCGACCTCCTCACGAAGATCCGCGAGGGGGACGCCTCCGCGGCGTGGCACGCGCTCCATCTCGACGACGGCGAGCGGGCGGAGGCGAAGGCGCTCCTCGCCGAGGACCGCGCAGCGCTCGAAGCGCTCGGCGGCGCGTCGAACCACCATCGGCTGATCGACGACCTCCGGCGCGTGGTCATCCAGACGCGCGTGCAGACCCTGGTGATCGTCCAGGACGACTCGCGCTACGGCACGGACGCCGACGACGCCGACGCCCGGGCCGAGGTCGCAAAGGGCGTCGCGATCATCGGCGCCCTCTCGACCGACCCGTACCGCTGGTGGTTCGAGCACGAAGACGGGCGCGTCGCGCTGCGCGCGCGGTTCGAGGAGGTCCTCTCCCTCGCGGAGAAGTCGCAGGCGATCACGTCGGAGGAGTCCTCCGCGGCCCGGGACGTCCTCACGCCGAAGGACGTCGACGTGAAGATGGAGGAGATCCTCGACGACGGCGACCTCAGCCGCTTCCGTCGCTACGACCGCGAAACGGTGCGCCCGACGAACGAGAAGCTGGAGAAGGACGTCGACGAGTCCTCGCGGGCCGTCCTCCGCCTCGTGAACGACTACCGCCGCTGGATGGGCATGCGACCTCTGCGGATCGAGCCTCGCCTCGTGAAGGCTGCGCTTGCGCATTCGAAGGAGGAGGAGGCCCTCGGCTACTTCAGCCACCACTCCCCGACGGCGGGGCTGAAGATGCCGGCCGATCGCGCGCGAATCGACGGGTTCGAGTCGAACATCGTCGGAGAGAACCTGGCGCAGGGAGACAACACGCCGCAGGAGATTTTCGAGGCGTGGCAGCGAAGTCCTGGGCACCACCAGTGCCTGCTGAACGGGGAGTTCTCCACGTTCGGGGCGGGGCGGGTGGGGGAGCAATGGACCCTCATGTTCGGCGGGGAGCCGAATCGGTAGCCGCTGGATGTACAAACGCGTCCCTACGAGCAGCCTGATCCCGGTCGCGAGCCTGGCGAAGGGGATCTGCCACGAGAGCGGGCGGGTGCTCCACACGGCGGGGGCGCGCCTGGGCGCGACGCACATCGAGACCATGATCCGCCTGGGGATGGTCCGCGTGTACGAGATCGATTCGAACGCCGACGCGCTGACGCTGAAGCAGGAGATGTCCGCGAAGAACACGTGGGTCGCGGAGATCCCCGTCGGGATCCCGCTCCCGACGGCGATCCGGAACGCGGCGGGGACGATCCTGCTGCCGCGGGGCGCGATCCTGACGGCGGAGGCGCAGGCGCAGCTCATGAAGCGAGGGCTCCTCGAGGTGTACTGGGAGCAGTCGCTCGCCGAGCGGATGGCGCCGCAGGCGGACGAGTATCTCCGCGAGGTTGCCGGCGAGCAGCTCGCGACGGACTTCGTGCAGGAGACGCAGCGGATCGCGCCGGAGCTGCTCGCGCCGCCGAGGACGCCTGCGCCCGCGCGGAGCCAGGAGCGTCGGCAGCACAAGCGGATCGCCGCGAACATTCCGACGCAGTTCCTGGTGCAGCGGCGGATGACCTCGGCGTGGGAGCCGGGCGCGGTGCAGGGGACGCTGCGCGACATCTCGAAGGGGGGCCTGGCGCTCGTCACTCTGCGGGAGCTGCGGCTCGGGGACCGCGTGAAGGTGGTCCTCGCGCCGCGGAGCCGCAGCATCGAGATCGAGGGGATCGCGGAGGTGGTCCGCGTCACGGCGCGTGACGGGGCGTTCGAGATCGGGGCGCGTTTCCTGTACATCGGCGCGAAGCGGAAGTAGGAGCATCAACCCTGCCCCGAAGGGGCATCTCAAGACAGCCCAGGGCGAAGCCCTGGGGAATCTGGCAAGGAGTGGAGTCGGAGCCCTGAAAGGGCGTCTCAAGGAAGGGAACGCCCTATCGATGTTCGCCCTGGTGGAGATCGGGATTCGAATGGGCCTCCTCGACGGCCTTCACAAACGCCGCTGGCGCTCTCGGATCGAGCGCTACCCTGGGATCGCCAGCGACCACGCCGCGGGCCTCCAGCAGGCGTTGCGCGAGGCCGCGAGCGGGCTGCTCGGGCGCCTCCCCGTCCCCGCGAGGGGTCGCTGGTTCGCCGGCGGCTACCGCCTCGCTGACCTCCTCGACTGCCGTGATGCTCTCGGCGACGCTAAGTGGTACCTCTCCTCCCCCGACGAGTCCTCTGTCGCGCGGGGCGTGGCCGCCCTTTCGGAGGCCGTCTCCCTCCCCGGTGCCTTCGTCGAAAAGCTCGCCGGCTTCCCCGAGCAGACCTTCCAAGGCCTCCTCCTCCTCTGGCCGACAACGCCCCCGGTGCGGCACATCCTCCGCGTCGCCTCCGCGCGCGTCGCCCCCGGCGGCCTCCTCGGCGCGATCGTCCTCCGCGACGGCACGCCTGAACCGACCTCCGCGGTGATGCGCCGGGCCGTGAAGAAGGCCACCGGCGCCCCGGTCAAGACGCGCCCCCTCGGCAACCCCGATTCACCTGCCGACATTCGCGCGTGGCTCTCCGAGGCCAACTGCGGCGACGCCCTCTGCTGGGCCGACGGCCGCAATCTCGTCTTTCCGACGGGCACCGAGGCGCGGCTCTGCCTGGAGTCGATCTCCGGCGGGGCGGCCTTCCCCGAGGGCCTCTCCGGCCAGGAGCTGGCGAACGCGCGCACGGCTTTCGACCTGTGCCTGGAGGAGGAGTGCCGCGCGGCGGGGCAGGTGGTCCTCTCCTACGAGTTCCTCGGCGGCATTGCGGTGAAGGCGGGCTAGCGGATGGACGGCATGCTGGTGATCCTCGCAGGCTGGGGCCTCGTGCTCTCGGCGCGGGGGCTTGGCGAGTGGCTCCTGCGCCTCTTCCGCCTCGAGGAGCCCCTCCGCCTCCCTCGCATGCTCTGGGCGACAGGCCTCGGCCTCGGTTTCCTCTCCCTCTCGACGCTCGGCCTCGGCATGCTGGGCCACCTCCGCGCGCCGCTCACGCTCGCGGCGCTCGGCCTGCTCCTCGCGCTGCCCGCGCTTCGAGGCGACCTCGTTGCGCTGCGCACGGGGACGCGCGCCTTCCGCTGGCCGACCTGGGACGGGGTCCTCGTCGCGGCGGCGATGCTCGTCTTCGTGGGGACGGTCCTCTTCGCGCAGCTCCCGCAGTGCGACTACGACGTGCTGGAGTACCACCTCGGCGCGCCGCAGCAGTACGCGCGGCTCGGGCAGGTGGAGTTTCTGCCGTGGAACGTCTACGCGAGCTTCCCCGAAAACACGGAGATGCTCTTCCTCTGCATGCTGACGCTCTTCCGCTCTGCGCTGCTCGGCGGGATGGCGGCGGCGGCGATGAACGTCGCGATCGGCGTCCTCTGCGCGCTTGCGGTCGCCGACCTCGCGCGGTCGCTCTTTGGCGCGAGGGCGGCGGTCCCTGCGGGGGTGCTCTTCTATGTCTACCCGCTCACCTGGAACCTCTCGGGAATCTGCTACGTGGAGATCGAGCAGGTCTTCCTCTCGATCCTATGCGTACGCGCGCTGGTCGGCTCGGGAGGGCGGCGTGCGGCGCTTGCGGGTGTATTCGCGGGGCTTGCGATGGGGACGAAGTACCCCGCGGCGCTGTTCGTGGCGCTGCCCGTCGGGATCTTCCTCCTGTCGTCGAGGGGCTTCCGCGCGGCCCTGGCCTTCGGCCTCTCGGCGATGATCGCCCTGTCGCCCTGGCTCGTGAAGAACGCCGTCGCCACGCACAACCCGGTCTATCCGCTGCTCGGGTCGGTCTTCCATGCGAAGGGGTGGACGCCCGAGAAGGAGGCGCGGTTCTCGCAGGCGCACCACCCGCCGATGCCGGACGGGGAGGAGGCGTGGCGGGAGTTCTACGCCTCGATCTCCGGGGAGCAGATGAACGAGGAGGGGGAGGTGACCTGGAGACCTCCTCGCGTGGCGATCCTGGTCCTGGTGGCGCCGCTGCTCCTGCTGCTGCGCGGCGAGCGGGGCCGCTGGCGCGCGGTAGGCACGCTCATGCTCCTGGTCGGATGGCATGCGGCGGTCTGGTGGCTCTGGACGCATCGGATCGACCGCTTCTTCTACCCTGCGGTGCCGTGGCTTGCGGTGCTAGGTGGGGCGGGGCTGGTGGGGCTCTCGAACGAGTTCCTGACCTCGGCGGTAAAATTCATGGCGGCGCTGCTGGTCTGGTTCCACGCCTTCTTCGGGGTACCGAGCCTGCTCTGGAACGACCTTCTGGAGGGGGAGCGTGTGCTCTTCTTCGTGATCCGAGGAGGCCCTGCGCGGCAGTTCCTAGGCGCGTTCGACGGCCTGGCGTTCGACCCGTTGGCCGACATGAACGACGACCTGCCTGCCGACGCTCGGGTGCTCATGGTCGGCGAGGCGCGGACATGCTATCTCGGGCGTGACTTCGTTGCGGCGACGGTCTTCGACGACTGTCCGCTTGCGACGATCCTGGGCTCACCTCCAATCGACGCGGCGCACGCGCGGGAGGCGCTCCAGAAGGCGGGCATCACGCACATCTACGTGAACTGGGGGGAGGTGGAGCGCCTGCAGCGGACGTACGCGTACCGATTCGGCGGCGACGTGCACCTCGGCTACAGCCCCGTCGTGGACCCGAAGCTCTTCCGGCTTCTAGAGGACGGCGCGCTCGAGAAGGTGAAGGTCTACGGCGACGTCGTCCCCTCCCTCGGCAGCGAGCCGGTCGTCCTCTACCGCGTCACGTCGGAGTAGCCCCCGCTGCGCGTGTTTGGAGAGCTGCGTTCCCGAAGATGACCCCTGTACCTCCCAACACGGAGACGATCTACATCGCCCTCCTCAACGAGGGGACGAGCACTTGGCGGCCCACGCTCGGACGCAAGGTCGGGCCCATGACCTTTGAAGTCCTGCCCACAGCGAGCTACTCGCCCGAGGACGAGGATTGGGAGTTCCCTCCGGGCATGACGGTCGTTTGCCAGCCTCGCATAGTGAGCGAAGGCGTTGAGCTTGTTGCCATCCACCGTGCACCGATCCCGCCCGCTATCCGATCACTCCCACCAACCATTGCACATGCCGCCTCTCCCAACGCCGACCTCACGAATTCGTCTGCTCGAGGACCCCGAGGTCGCCGCACTGCGCAGCGCGCTTGCGCCACGGCGCTGCGAGAGCCTCGTTTGCCTCGCGGAGGTCCAAGGTCCTGGCCCGGCGATGGATCCCCGCCGCCTTCTCCGAGACATCGCGGTTCTCGCTCGCGGCGAACGCCTCCCAAGGTGTGCACGCATCGCGTCGGTGGGCACCCTTTGGAGAGACGTCAAGTCTCGGGCGGAGGCCCTGGACTTCCTCGCGCACGCAATCTCGTACGACGCGGCGTACCATGATCAGGAGATGGAAGAGGAGGCAGCACGAACAATTGCATCCCGCTTCCTCGGCCTCTTCGCAGCCGACTCCTCGTTCTTCACGAACGGAGAGCCTGGCCAGGGTGGATCCTACCTCTCCTGGATTCCAATCAGCGAAGCGACCTTCGAGGCTGGCATTGGAGTGGTCGATTGGACGAGAGCCGGGCTGCCCATCGTGCATCGGGCATGCCGGGATGCCAAGGACATGGGAGGAGCGGTTCGGCACCGAGATCGTCTGTGTAGGGCACGACACGCTGGAATTCGAAGTGACGAGGTCGCCGGTCACGCGGGAGCAGTACCTCTACTGTCCCGACATCGTTGACCAGGGAGTCGGAGACGTCCTCCCGCTCGCCGCGACTCTCCTCGGGGCTTCTAAGTGGTTCTTTTGGTGGGACTGATGGCGAGCCAACACCTGGTACCTTCCCCAAGCTGTCCCGCCACTCGAACGGGCCCCCCAGCCCGTCGGCGAGGGGGGCGGGACAGCTTGGGGACGGTATCAGGCGTGCGTGGCCCTCTCTTCGATCGGCCGGTTGAAGGGCACCTTCGCGCAGGGTATCATGCGAACGAGTGAGCGGCTGGCTCGGCCGCGCTCGACGGAGCGACATCCAGACATGACCGCGACGCTGACCCATGACGCGGCAACGATCACGCGCGTTCGCGCCGGGAGGCGATACGCGCGCCGGGTGGCCGCCGAGATCGTGCGACGCTTCGATCCCGAGAAGGTGATCCTCTTCGGCTCGTATGCCTATGGTACGCCGAATCAGGATTCAGACCTCGACCTGATGGTCGTCTGCCGGTCCGGTGAGCGCCCGCTGGATCTGGCTGCGCGCATCGACGCAGGCATCGCGCATCGACTCCTCCCCATCGACCTGATGGCCATCACGCCGACCCAGATGAAGAGGCGCCTCGCAGGCTTCGATCCCTTCCTCGAAGAGGTCCTCAGAAAGGGCATCGTGCTCCATGCCCGCCATGGGTAATCCTCGGCAGTGGATCGCCAAGGCGGAGCAGGACTACCGGACGGTCCTCGCGCTCTCCCGTCTCCGCGTCGCCCCGGTGCCGGACTCCGTCTGCTTCCATGCCCAGCAGTGCGCGGAGAAGTACCTGAAGGCGCTCCTCATTCGTGAGCGGACTCCCTTCCCCCACACGCACGACCTGATCCGTTTGCTTGATCTGTTGCTCCCCATCCACCCGCCGTTGACGTTGCTCCGGCCAGCGCTCCTGGAGCTCAAGCCTCTCGCCGTCGAGGTACGATATCCCGGGCGGTCGATGACCCCCTCGCAGGCACGCCTCGCCCGCCAGCGGATGGACGCAGTTCGCTCCAGTCTCCGCAAGACCCTAGGCCTGCAGAAGCCGTGAGTGCCCGAGGGGCACCCGCGGAGGCAGGCGGTCCTCGCCCCCGTCACCGCGTAAGCACCCATGCCCCCCAGGTAGAGGGACGGAAGGCGCCGGCCTGACGGTCCGCCGCGAGCCTCGCGAGCTGCGCGCGCCGCAGGGCCTCCTCCGTCGAGAGCGAGTCCTCCCACATCCCCGCGTAGAACGCGTCCATCCACCCACTCGTCTCGGCGTCGGGCACCTTCCACAGCGAGAGCATGAACTCCCGCGCCCCCGCGATGAAGAGGGCCCGCGAGAGGCCCAGAACCCCCTCGCCCGCGGCCAGCTCGCCTCGACCGGTCTCGCAAGCGGACAGGACGACGAGATCGACGCCACGGAGGTCGAGGTCCTGCAGCTCCTCTGCAGTCAGCCAGCCGTCCGCCTCCTTCGATGGGGCGAGGACAAGACCCGAGAGGAGAAGCGGGTTCCATCCCGCGACGTCGGCCTTCGGCTCCCGCGCCGCCTCGAACGGCGCCGACGTCTTCCCGCCCAGGCCGCGGGTCCCGCTGCCGAGCGTGGTGCGCAGCTCCTCCAGGTCGAAGAACCCGTGCGTCGCGACATGGACGTACCGCGCCTTCGGGGCCTGCCCCCCGAAGGCCTCCTCGCTGGCGTCCTTGCCCGTGAGAAGGGAACAGGGACTCTCGGCGAACCGCCCGTGGAACCGCTTCGCTACGCCCTCGACCTCCCCGCGTGTCGCGGGGATCGCGGGCAGAGGTCGATCGAGCGCCGCGTAGTCCACATCGCCCAGCGCGAGCAGACCGTTCCCCGTCTCGTGGTCCCGGGTCCGCGCCGCGAGGACGAGCCCCGCCCCGCCGCTCACGCAGACGACGGGGAGCCGTTCCACGAGGAAGCCCTCTCCGTCGGGAAGGAGGCCCCACGGAATGGCCGCGAGGGGTCCGTCGGGAGAAACGTAGAGCTCCTTGGCGCTGACGAGGGCCGCCGCGATGGGCTTCTCCAGCCACGCGCGGAGCGCGGCGCCCGCCTCCTTCCACGCCTTCTCGTCGTCGGCCTCGAGCGCCTCGCGAAAGCGCCGCGCGAGGGGCTCCACCTCGGACGCCTTGCCCAGGCGGAAGTAGGCCACTTCCCCCTGCCTCCCCGCAACCCAGGCGTGGAGGACTCCGTCGTTCTCGAGGATGTCGAGGAGGACCGTCCCCTCGGGCAGCGCGGCCTGCACGTCCTCGGGCCGCACCTCGACGAAGATCTGCTCGGCGAGATCGGGCCGCAGCTTCGCCAGGTCGCGCTCGAGCCCTTCCACGCGCTTCCGCTGCGCATCGAGCCGCTCCGCGATCGGGGGTTCCTCCGGCCTCGACGTCGTCCGCGAGACTGCGATCCCCGCGAGGGACCGTCGCGCGGCGTAGAGATCCTCGACCAGGCGGCGCTCCTCCTCCGTGGCCCCGGCGCGCGCTCGGAGCGTCGTCGCGCTCCCTCGGAGCGCCGCCCCCTTCCACACGAGGGCCATGGACCAGGACTTCGCCGGTTGGCCGCCGTAGACGTAGAGGCGGCAGCCGAGGTCGCTCGAGCGCTCCGCCATCGCGTACTGACGTTCCTGCGAGGAGAGCGCGGGGAGGAGGCTCTTCAGGAAGACGAGGTCCGCGGCCCAGGCGCGATCGAGGAGCGCCTCCGCCTCGGCCCGATCCCCGTGGCCCCACATGGCGACCGCGAGACTGGATGTCGCCGCGAGAGTCGACAGGTGATCGGGGCCAAGCGCCTTCTCCTGAATCGCACAGGCGCGCCGCAGGAGCTTCAAGCGATCGTCCATGTTCCCCGCGATACCCCGGAGCGCCGCCAGCTCGCAGAGGGTCCTGGCGACGTCGGGATGGTCCTCCCCCAGCTTCTTCTGCCGGATGGCGAGAGCCCGCTCGCAGAGCGAGGTTGCCCTCTCGCAGTCGCCCATCTTTCGAAGAAGGCACGCGAGATCGTACAGCGTCACGGCGGTGGTCGGGTGCTCCGCCCCGAGCGCCCCTTCCTGGATCTTGAGCTTTCGCTCGTAGAGCGACCGGGCCAGCTCCAGGTCGCCCATGGCCTCGGCGTCCCCCGCGAGGTGTCCGAGGCCGAGCGCGGTCTTCGGGTGGTCAGGCCCGTAGACCTTCTCGTAGATCGCGAGGGTGCGCTCGTGCAGCGCCCGCGCTCCTCGATGGTCGCCCAGATGGGCGAGGAGCCATGCGAGGTTGTTCAGGCTGTCGGCCGTCTCGGGGTGGTTCGGGCCAAGCGCCTTTTCCCGGATCGCGAGGGCGCGCTCGAACCTCTCGCGCGCAGTACGGAGGTCCCCCTCGGCTTGGGCCACGAATCCGAGGTCGTTCCAGACGGAGGCGACCTTTGGATGCCCGGCCCCCAGCGACTTCTGCCAGATCGCGAGGGCGCGCTCGTCGAGCGACTCGGCGGCCTTCGTCTCGCCCAGCGCGATCAGGACGCCGGCCAGATCGCTGAGGCTGTGGGCAGTCTCGGGATGATCGGGCCCGAGGACCCGCTCGTGGATTGCGAGCACCCGCTCGTGCAGCCGTTTCGAGTCCGCTAGATCTCCCATGTCGTGGTAGACCGACGCGAGGTTGCCGAGCGTGATCGGGATCGCGGGGTCGTCGGCGCCGAGCGCCTTCTCCTGGATCGACAGGGCGCGCTCCAGGAGCGCCTTCGCGTTGCCGTACTCGCCCAACTGGTCGAGGAGCGTCGCCAGATTGGCGAGCCCTTTCGCCGTGGATGGGTCGTTCGGCCCCTTCACTTTCTCGCGGATGGCGAGGGAGCGCTCATAGAGCGGCTTCGCCCCCTGGAGGTCTCCCATCTCGCGATGGACGATCGCCAGGCTGTTGAGGCACTGGGCCGTCTCGATCGCCTCGGGACCGCGGACCTTCTCGTTGATCGCGACCGCGCGCTCGTCGGTGGCCCTGGCGCCCACGAGGTCGCCAAGGGCCTCCTGCGCGCCACCCAGCCATCCCAGGCCGTCGGCGGTGAGGGAGTCCTCGGGGCCGAGCGACGTCTCCGCAAGCGAGACGGCCTGCTGAGCGCGGTTCCGCGCGTCGGCGTACTTGCCGGCGCGGAGGAGGTCGGAGGCCTCGTCGATCAGCCGCCGCACCCGCGTCCTTGCCTCGGCGGTCGAGGCGTCCTCCTGCGCAGACGCGGGGCCCAGCACCAGGAGGAGAGTCACGAGGAGCGCAACATGCCAACCTCGTGTCGGAATGCCGTGCTCCATCACCTGCGTCCCTCCCACCAACGATGGACGCAAGTGTAGGCCGTCGGGATCGCGATCGCAAGTGAGCGCACCTGCGACGCGCCGCACGAGGGCAGCCGCGAGATCCTACACCCCGTCGAGGTAGGCCTTTTCGCCGTGCAGGGCCTCGTCGAGTCCGGCCTCCTCCTGCCCCTCTCCGACATGCACCGGGGTGATCCGGTCGATGACCCACAGCATGCCGAGGGTGAAGACGAAGGCCCACGTGGAGGAGAGGGCCACGGCGACGACCTGCTTCACGAAGAAGGACGGGTTGCCGCACAGCAGCCCGTCGATGCCGCCGGTGGCCGCGGGGTTCCAGGCGGTCGACGCGAACACGCCCAGCAGGACGATCCCGAGGGCGCCTCCCACCCCGTGCACGCCCCAGACGTCCAGCGCATCGTCCCAGCCCAGGCGGTTCTTCAAGGCGACGGCGCCGTAGCAGACGACGCCGGCGACCGTCCCGATGAGCGCGGCGACCGAGGGGGAGACGTACCCCGCCGCCGGCGTGATGGTAGCGAGCCCCGCCACGGCGCCGGTCAGGAGACCGAGGAACTTGGGCTTCTTCTCCAGCCTCCAGGCGAGCAGGAGCCAGGCGACGGCGGCGAAGGAGGCGGCCACGTCCGTGTTGAGGAACGCGACGGCGGTGATCGAATCGACGCGGAACTCGGAGCCCGCATTGAACCCGTACCAGCCGAACCACAGCAGCCCCGTCCCCAGGGCCACGAGGGGGATGCTGTGGGGCCCCCGGTCCTGCACCTTCCGCCGACCGACGTAGAGCACGGAGGCGAGGGCGGCGATGCCCGCGATGTTGTGCACGACGATCCCTCCGGCGAAGTCCTTCACCCCCCATTCGGCCAGCCTGCCCCCGCCCCACACCATGTGCACGAACGGGAAGTAGACGAGGAAGAGCCAGCCGGTCAGGAACAGCATGTAGGCCTTGAAGGTGATGCGGTTGGCGAAGGCCCCGGTGATGAGCGCGGGGGTGATGATCGCGAACATCATCTGGTAGGCGCAGAAGACGATCATGGGGATGGTGTCGTTGGGCGAGGGGGTCGCGAGCGTAATGGTACGGAGGAACGCCCAGTCGAAGTTTCCGACGACGCCGCCGAAGTCCGTTCCGCTCTTCATGTCCCCGGAGAAGCACAGGGAGAATCCGCAGGCCCACCAGAGCACGGTGGTCCAGCCCATCGAGACGAAGCTCTGGAACATGATCGCGAGGACGTTCTTCCGCCCGACGAGGCCTCCGTAGAAGAAGGCGAGGCCCGGCGTCATGAGCATGACGAGGCTGCAGCAGAGCAGCATGAAGCCCGTGTTCCCCGTGTCGAGATGGGGCATCGCCGACCTCCTTGGTAGCCTGTGCGAGGGGACGGTCTTGCGGCCCATGACGGTATGCCGACCGGCCCGATTCGTCAAGCCTGCGGCCTGGGCGGAGCGTGGGCCCGAACGAACGCAGGGAAAAGGGGATTGATCCGCCTCCACCGGGGCCTTACACTTCCCTCCCCATGAGTGGAAACGGCGCGCTGGATCTGAACACGCTCCTCACCGAGCTCGTCCGCAAGAAGGGCTCCGACCTCCACCTCAAGATCGGCCGCCCGCCCCTCTTCCGCATCTCCGGCGACCTCTACCCCGAGCCCCTCCCCGAGGTCACCGAGGCGGACATGGAGCGCTACAAGACCCAGGTCCTCCGCCACCCCGAGCTCCAGCGGCGGTTCGACACGCGGTTCGCCTCCGACCAGACCTACCTCGTCGAAGGCGTCGGCCGCTTCCGGACGAACCTCTTCCGCTACCGAGGCACCATCGGAGTCGTCTTCCGGAACCTCTCCTCCGTGCCGACCATCGAGTCCCTCGGCCTCCCGCCCGTGCTCCATACCTTCTGCACGCGAGAGCAGGGGCTCGTCCTCGTCACCGGGCCCGCAGGGCAGGGGAAGTCGACCACCCTCGCGGCGATGATCCACCAGATCAACATGGTCCGAAAGTGCCACATCGTCACGCTCGAGGACCCGGTCGAGTTCCTCCACGACGACGAGGTCGCCGAGATCACCCAGCGCGAGATCGGAATCGACACGCCGACCTTCGCGGACGGCCTCCGCGACATCCTCCGGCAGGACCCCGACGTGATCCTCCTCGGCGAGATGCGCGACCCGGAGACGATCGCGACTGCGATCACCGCGGCGGAGACGGGCCACCTCGTCTACGCGACCCTCCACACGCGGAACGCGCCGTCGACCATCAGCCGCATCGTCGATACCTTCCCCTCCACGCAACAGGAGCAGGTGCGCCTCCAGCTCGCCGAAGCCCTCCTTGCCGTCATGTGCCAGCGCCTCATCCCCCTGAAGAACGGCAAGGGACGCGCGGCCGCGCTCGAGATCATGATCAACCAGGGCTCGATCCCCACCCTCATCCAGCGGAACGAGCTGAGGGAGATCAAGGAGGTGATCGAGAAGTCGGTCACCTACTACCGCATGCAGTCGATGAACCAGTCGCTCGCCGCGCTCATCGCGAACGGCATGATCACCCAGACGGAGGCCCAGAAGAATTCGGAGCGGCCGAAGGAGCTCGAGCTCATCCTCAACAACCTCGGCTACGCCGGCCGCGAGAAGGAGAAGTAGGATGGCCCAGCAGGAGTCGTACGCGGACTTCTCCATCGTCTACAAGTACTTCGAACAGAAAAAGATCTTCGACAACGAGGTCATCAAGTACGAGAAGCAGATCGCGGACCTGAAGGAAGAGGTCCGCGTCCGCGACGGGAAGATCGAGCGGCGCGAGCAGAAGATCGCCGAGCTCGACAACGAGAAGACCCAGCTCGAGGCCGTCGTCCGCGAGCAGAAGGCCAAGCTCGACAAGTACAAGGAGGAGATCCTCCGCCTCCGCGAGGAAAACGCCCAGCTCAACGCCGAGCTCCACCCCCCCGACGACAAGAAGAAGTGATGCCTTTCCCTGTACCCCGGCGAGCCCGCTGACGGCATTCCCATCACTTCGCGCAGGGCGGCCGAACGCGCCGAACGCGCAACTCCTCACCGGCACGGCACCACCGCTCACGCGCGGAATCCGCGCGTCCTGGCACGAGGCGTGATCCTCTCTCCTCACGGACGCATTCCGAAGGGAGGGTCCGATGCTCTGCCGCGTGTGGAGCGCCGCGGTCCGCGGGATCGAGGCGCATCAGATCGAGGTCCAGGTCTTCGTCGGCGGGACGTTCCCGATGTTCATCATGGTCGGCCTCCCCGACACCGGCGTGAAGGAGAGCCGCGAGCGGGTTCGCTCGTCGATCTACGAGTCGGGGTTCGAGTTCCCCATGACGCAGCGGATCACCGTGAACCTCGCCCCCGCCGACCTGCGCAAGGAAGGCCCCGTCCATGACCTCCCGATCGCGATCGGCATCCTTGCGGCGAACAAGCAGGTCGACCTCGCGCGGCTCGACGAGTACGCCCTCGTCGGCGAGCTCGCGCTCGACGGCACCGTCCGCCCGGTCCGCGGCGCGCTGTCGCTCGCGATCTCCGCGCGCGAGGCGGGACTCAAGGGGATCCTCCTCCCCGAGCCAAACGCCGCGGAGGCGGGCGTCGTCCGAGGCCTGGACGTCGTCCCCGTGCGGACGCTCTCCGACGCGGCGACGTTCCTGAACGGCCACTCCGACATCGTCCCCTTCCGCGTCGACCTCGACCGCGCGATGCGGGAGGCGACGCACGACGACGTCGACTTCTCCGAGGTCCAGGGGCAGGAGGGGGCGAAGCGCGCGCTGCTCGTCGCGGCCGCGGGGGGCCACAACTGCCTCATGGTCGGACCGCCGGGCTCGGGGAAGACGATGCTCGCGCGCCGCATCGCGACAATCCTCCCTCCGCTCGAGCTGGAGGAGTCGCTCGAGACGACCCGCATCCACTCGGTCGCCGGGCTCCTCCCCGCGGGGACCTCGCTCCTCGGCACGCGACCGTTCCGCGCGCCGCACCACACGGTGTCGGAGGCGGGCCTCGTCGGCGGAGGGAGCTACCCGCGGCCGGGCGAGGTCTCCCTCGCGCACAACGGCGTCCTCTTCCTCGACGAGTTGCCGGAGTTCCAGAGGCGGACGCTCGAGGTACTCCGCCAGCCAATCGAGGACGGCATCGTCACGATCGGCCGCGCGCACTCGACGGTCACGTTCCCCGCGCGCGTGATGCTCGTCGCGGCGATGAACCCCTGCCCGTGCGGCTACTTCGGCGACGCCCGGCACGCGTGCACGTGCCTGCCTCCCGCGATCGAGAGGTACCGATCGAAGGTCTCGGGGCCTCTCCTCGACCGGATCGACCTCCACGTGCCGGTCTCCGCCGTGTCGCTCCGCGAGCTTTCGCGGCCGGCGCCGGGGCGCGCCTCGGCGACGATGCGCGAGGAGGTCGCGCGCGCCCGCGCAGCGCAGGCGGAGCGGCTCCGCGCCGAGGGGGTCCTCACGAACGCGCGGATGCGCTCCCGGCACCTGCGCCGCTGGTGCGCGATCGGCGCGGATGCGGAGGGGATCCTCCTGGCCGCCGTCGAGCGGCTGGGGCTCTCCGCGCGCGCCTACACGCGGGTCCTCAAGGTCGCGCGGACGATCGCGGACCTGGCGGGGGAGGAGGGGATCGGCCCCGCGCACATCGCGGAGGCGATCCAGTACAGGTCGCTGGACCGCTCCCTCGTCGCGCGGGTACCATAGCGCCCCTTCGAACCATGGAGGACATGATGGACCCGGTCACCTTTGCCGACTTCAAGAAGGTCGAGCTGCGCGTCGCGAAGGTCGTGTCGGTCGAGAACCACCCGAACGCCGACAAGCTCTACGTGGTCAAGATCGACGTGGGCGGCGTCGAGAAGCAGATCGTCGCGGGGCTGCGGCCGTTCATGGGACCCGAACGGCTCGTCGGGAAGCAGGTCATCGTCGTGAACAACATGACGCCGACGCCGATCCGCGGGGTCGAGAGCAACGGGATGCTCCTCGCCGTGCAGAGCGGGACCGAGGTGAACCTCGTCGTCCCCGACAAGGAGTCGATCGTCGGGTCCGAGGTGCGCTAGCGCGAACCCTCGGCGCCCCCGGCGGTTCCGGGAGTTGAATCCGGGGGGGACGGACCGTATCATTGCGCCTCGCGCTAGCCTAGCTCAACGGCAGAGCTCCGGTTTTGTAAACCGGCGGTTGTGGGTTCAAATCCCACGGCTAGCTTGGCGCGGAAAGCTTCGGGCAGGTACCCAAGTGGCCAAAGGGGTCAGACTGTAAATCTGATGGCCATGCCTTCGGGGGTTCGACTCCCCCCCTGCCCATCCCGCGGGCGTAACTCAATGGTAGAGTGTCAGCCTTCCAAGCTGATTACGAGGGTTCGATTCCCTTCGCCCGCTTATCGCAATGCGTGAGCCCGTCCTCATCACCGGCGGCGCAGGATTCATCGGCTCGAACCTCGTCCACCGGTGCGCGCAGGAGGGGATCGCCGTCCGCGTCCTCGACGATTTCTCCTCGGGACGCGAGGCGAACCTCGCGGGGGCCGCGGGGCGCGTCGAGGTGATCCGAGGCGACCTCCGCGATGCGGCGACGGTGGCCGCGGCCGTCCGCGGCGTCCGCACGATCCTCCACCTCGCGGCGATCCCGAGCGTGACGCGGTCCGTCGAGGACCCGCGCGCGACCTGCGCAGTGAACGTCGACGGGACCCTCCACCTCCTGGAGGCGGCCCGCGCGGAGCGGGTCGCGCGCGTCGTCGTCTACTCCTCGTCGTCGATCTACGGCGAGTCGCCCGAGCTGCCGAAGCGGGAGGGGATGCGCGCGGAGCCGATCTCGCCGTACGGCGCGTCGAAGCTCGCCGCGGAGGCGCTCGCGTCGGCGTGGGCGAAGTCGTACGGGATGTCGATCGTCTCGTTGCGCCCGTTCAACGTGTACGGGCCGCGGCAGGATCCGACGTCCGAGTACGCAGCGGTGGTGCCGCGGTTCGCGACGGCGCTCCTGCGCCGGGAGGCGGCGACGATCTACGGAGACGGCCTACAGACGCGCGACTTCACCTTCGTCGAGGACATGGTGGAGGCGACCTTCCTCGCCGCGCGGTGGGACGGAGGGGCCGGAGAGGCGTTCAACGTAAGCGGCGGGTCGCAGACCTCCCTCCTCGAGCTGCACGCACTCCTGGAGCGCGCCGTCGGGGTCCGCTGCCCGCCGGTCCACCTCCCCGCGCGCACGGGGGACATCCGACACTCGTACGCCGACACGACCGCGGCCCGCGCCTTCGGGTATACTCCTCGGGTCGGACTGGAGGCGGGGCTCCTGCGGACCGTGGAGTGGTTCCGCGCGACCTCCGCCACGCCGGTGCTCTGAGGAGCGAGGGGGGAGGAGCGAAGGGAGAGGGGCGAGGGGCGAATTCCGGCTCGGGAACAGTCGGCCTTCGCCCTTCGCCCCTCGCCCCTCGCTCCTCGCTCCTCGCTCCTCGCCCCTCGCCCTTCGCCCCTCGCCCCTCGCCCTTCGCCCCTCCCCCCTCGCTCCTCGTCCGTCACAAGACATCCTGAACTGTGAACAAGGACGGCTCGCCCGATGGCCACGAAGCTGCTCGGCACGACGATCGGCGACTTCACCGTCGACGCCCTCCTCGGGGAGGGGTCGATGGCGAAGGTCTACCGCGGGACGCAGGTCTCCCTCCGCCGCCCCGTCGCGATCAAGGTCCTCGAGCCGAGCCTCCTCACGCCCGACGAAACGATGGCACGTTTCCAGCGGGAGGCGGAGGTCGCGGGGCGCCTCGAGCACCCGAACATCGTCCCCGTGTACGGCAGCGGGCAGCAGGGGAACCTCTACTACATCGCGATGCGGCTCGTGGAGGGAGGGACCCTTGCGGACGCGATCCACGCCGGCGTCCCGCTCGAGCGCGCGCTCGACTGGACGGCGCGCCTGGCGCGCGCTCTTCACTACGCGCACGACCACGGGGTCATCCACCGCGACCTGAAGCCGACGAACATCCTGATCGCCGACGGCAACCCGCTCGTCTCCGACTTCGGCCTCGCGCGGCTCGTCGACGAGTCGACGATCACGGCGAGCGGGGCGCTCCTCGGGACGCCGCTCTACATGGCGCCGGAGCAGGCGATGCGCCAGAGGGTGAGCCCCGCGAGCGACATCTTCGCCCTCGGGACGATCCTGTACGAGCTGACGACGGGGAAGAACCCGTTCGTCGCGGACCCGCTCAAGGCGGGGGAGAGCCGATCGCAGCAACGCGCCGAGCTGATGGACCGCGTGGCGAAGGCGGAGTTCCCGCCGCCCCGGACCGTCTGGCCGGCGCTGCCGGAGGCGGTCGAGAAGGTGATCCTCCGCGCGATGGCGAAGGAGCCGGAGGCGAGGTACGCCTCCGCGCTCGAGCTTGCCCTGGCGATCGAGCGGGTCGCGCGCGGGGACACGTCGCAGCTCGCGCCCTCCGCGGGCGCGGCGGTCCCGTCGGCTCCACCTGTGCCCGTGACCCCCGAGGCGTACGCGAAGACCGTGAAACAGTCCGAGGACCGCGACGCGGGACTCCCTCAGCCGGGGACGCGGTTCGGCCGCTTCTGGATCGAGCGGATCCTCGGCCGCGGCGGCATGGGGGTCGTCTACGCCGTGCGCGACACGCAGCTCGATCGCCGCGTGGCGCTCAAGGTTCACCTCGGCGGAGGAGGCGCAGGGTCGCCCCAGGCCCGCCGCTTCGATCGCGAGGCCCGCGCGGCGGCAAGGCTCTCGCATCCCGCGATCGTCCGCATCCTCGAGGTCGGCGACGTCGACGGGCAGCCGTTCTTCACGATGGACCTGATCGAGGGAGACCCGCTCTCGGACGTGATCAAGCAGCGCCGCATGTACGCTCCGCTCGGGGCCGCGCAGGTCCTCCGCGACGTCGCGGAGGCGGTCGCCTACGCGCACGCGCAGGGCGTCGTCCACCGCGACCTCAAGCCCTCCAACGTCCTCATCGACCGCCGCACGTCGAAGGTCTACGTCACGGACTTCGGCCTCGCGAAGATCCTGGAGGACGAGGCCGATGTGCGGAAGAGCTGGGAGACGCGCCTGACGGAGAGCGGACAGCTCCTCGGGACGCCCGCGTACATGGCGCCGGAGCAGGCGAAGGGGGAGGTCGACCGGATCGACGCGAGGACCGACGTCTACGGGCTCGGCGCGATCTTCTACGAGCTCCTGACGGGGGAGCCTCCGCACACCGGCGCGAGCGCGATGGAGACCGCCTTCTCGGTGGTCTACAAGGAGCCGATCGCGCCGCGGAAGCGGAATCCCGAGATCCCCTCCGACGTGGAGGCGGTCTGCCTGCGCGCGCTCGACAAGAGCCCCGCGGTGCGGTACCAGAGCGTGGCCCTCCTGAAGGAAGACCTCGAGCGGATCGTCAGCGGGCAGAAGGCCCTCGCGAAGGCCCCCTCGAGGTTCGCGAAGCTGTGGGACCGGCTGGTGAAGCGGCCGGGCTCGCTGGCGGCGGCGCTCCTTGGCCTCCTCGGAGTCATCGTCATCGCGTGCTGGCCGCTGATCCGACGGATGCTCCCGTCCTCGGGCCCCTCGGCGTTCACGCTGCAGCAGATGGCGGGGAACGAGGCGCAAGCCCTCTCGACGCTCAAGAACCTCGCGACGGCGGAGCAGGTCTGGAGGTCCGAGGAACGCGTCGGCGTGAGCGCGTTCTGGACACGCGATGTCGCCGGGCTGTACGCTTCCCTCGCGTCGAACGAGCGGGACGGATCGCCGATCGACATGCAGGTCGCGCAGGCCGATCCGCGCGGATTCGCATACTACCTGGGCGTCTGGAATACCACCGAGCCGGTCGCGCACTACGGCTACTGGTTCGTCATGGCCGAGCGCGACATCGACGGACGGCCGCTCGCGCAGGACCTTGACCACGACGGGAAGGCATACGAGAACGCGGAGCGGTTCGCGATCTGCGCCTATCCCGAGGAGTTCGGCAAGACCGGGACGCGGACCTTCGTCGTCAACGAGGAAGGCACCCCCTGGTGGAAGAACACCGACGGAAAGCCCGCGAGCGCCTATCCGGGGCCCGACCCCGCGGCCGAAGGGTGGAACAAGCCGTAGTGCGTACGCTCCTCTTCCTCCTCGCGCTGGCGCCGACACTCGGCGCAGACACCCTCGCGGAGATCCGCTCCCGCGGGGAGATCCAGTGGGGCGCCGACCAGGAGGGAGGCGGGCCGTATGTCTTCCCGCGCGAGGACGACCCCGCGAAGGTCACCGGGTTCGAGGTCGACCTGGCGGAGGCGATCGCGAAGCGCCTCGGCGTGAAGGCCACCTTCTTCCAAGGCGACTGGAAGACGATGCCGCAGCTCCTCGACAAGGCGAAGGTCGACATCGTCATGAACGGGTACGAGTGGTCGCCGCAGCGCGCCACCGCGATGGAGTGCTCCATTCCGTACTACATCTACGGCCTGCAGCTCCTCGCGCGAAAAGACGACCAGACGCTCAAGACCTGGGAGGACCTCGGGAAGCGGGTCGGCGACCGGAGGCGGAAGGTCGGCGTGCTGACGGAGTCGGCGGCCGAGAAGTACCTGCGCGAGAAGTACGGCGACGGCCTCGATCTGATCAGCTACGACGGGAACACCGACGCGATGCGCGAGGTCGAGACGGGGAAGCTCGACGCCACGCTGCAGGACACGCCGATCGCCTCGTTCTACGGGCCGAGGTTCCCGGGGCTCCGCCCGATCGGGGCGGCCGTGGGACGCGGGTATTACGTCATCCTCGCGCGCAAGGGGGAGACCGCGCTGGTCGCGGCGCTGAACGACGCGATCATCCAGAGCGCCCGCGACGGGACGTTGAAGCGGATCTACCAGAAGTACGGGATCTGGGACCTGGAACTGGCCCAGCTCTACGGCTACGTCGACCAGGCCGGCGGCGAGGAGGGGGAGCACGCCCCCGATCGCCCGCATGGCTGGCGGGTGGTACGGCTCTACGGCCTGATCATGGTCGAGTCCGCGGGGATGACCGTGATCCTCTCGTTGCTCTCGTTCCCGATCGCCGTCATGGTCGGCCTCCTCATCGCCGTGGGGCGCCTCTACGGGCCGAAATGGGCGAAGGCCCCTCTCGCGATCTACGTGGAGTTCCTCCGCGGAACGCCCGTGATGCTCCAGCTCTTCTTCGTCTTCTTCTTCCTCCCCGAGATCGGGATCAAGGTCCCCGCATTCTGGACGGCGATCATCGGCCTCGCCGTGAACTACTCCGCCTACGAGTCGGAGATCTACCGCGCGGGGCTCCAGGCGATCCCGACGGGGCAGATGGAGGCCTCCCTCTCGCTCGGGATGTCGCGCGCCCTCGCCCTCCGCCGCATCATCGTGCCGCAGGCGTTCCGCATCGTCATCCCACCGGTGATGAACGACTTCATCGCGCTCTTCAAGGACACGAGCGTCTGCTCGGTCGTCACGATCATCGAGCTGACGAAGCGGTTCTCCGTCCTCTCGCAGAGCACGCAGGCGACGATCGAGCTGATGGGGATGACGGCGCTCCTCTACCTGGCCATGAGCTATCCGCTCTCGATCGTCTCGCGGAAGCTCGAGCTGCGCATGGCGCGGGAGCAGCAGGCGTGATCAAGACCACCGGCCTTGTGAAGCGGCACGGCTCGCTCGAGGTCCTGAAGGGGATCTCCTTCGAGGTGAAGACGGGCGAGGTCGCCGCCGTCATCGGTCCCTCGGGCGGCGGAAAGAGCACCTTCCTCCGCTGCATCAACGGCCTCGACGTCTTCCAGGGGGGCTCGGTCGAGGTGGGGGACTACACCCTCACGCCGGGGACGCACCCGCGGCGCGACGCCCTCCTGCTGCAGCGAGTCCGCCAGCGGGTCGGCTTCGTCTTCCAGGCCTTCAACCTCTTCCCACACCTGACGGCGCTCGAGAACGTGACGGAGGCGCCCATCCACGTCCGCGGCCTCTCGCACGACGTGGCGGAGGCGAGGGGGAAGGAGCTGCTCGCGCGGGTCGGCCTAGCGGAGAAGTTCTCCTCGCTGCCGAGGCAGCTCTCGGGCGGCCAGCAGCAGCGCGTCGCGATCGCGCGGGCGCTCGCGATGGAGCCGGAGGCGATCCTCTTCGACGAGCCGACCTCCGCGCTCGACCCGGTGATGACGCAGGAGGTCCTCTCCGTCATCACCGACCTCGCGAAGGGAGGGCAGACGATGATCGTGGTCACGCACGCGATGGGGTTCGCGCGCGAGGTGGCGACCTCGGTCCACGTCTTCGCGGACGGCTACGACGTCGAGCACGGTCCGCCGGCGAGGGTCTTCGGCGACCCGCAGCATGCCACGACGAAGGCGTTCCTCTCGGACGCGGGGAAGTAGAATATTTCCGGAATTCCCTGCCAACCTCACGGACGCGGGCTATACTTCGGGTTGCACACCGTCTGGCTAGGGTTCCCCGCGGGGGGGACCATCCCCTCCGCCTTCCGGGTCCCAGCCGGGAGGCTCCGCCTTCCGCACCACCCTGGGGCCCGACGCATTCAAAGCCAGGGGTGGACTCCATGTTCAAGTTCTTCGTGATCATCCTCCTCGCCGGCGCAGTGATCGGCGGGTATGTCCTCGGTGGCGGGAGGAAGACCGAGGCGTTCCATGGGTACGAGAAGTTCGCCGACGCGCTGCACAATGCGCGGTGGGTGCAGGCGGAGGCGATGGCCTCGGGCGACGCGGCCTTCGCTGCGATCGACGCCGAGCGGGCGGTGGAGCGCGCAATGGGCGGGAACACCTACAAGCAGGTCGTCGGCGTCGTCGTCAACTCCGACCGCAAGGTCGAGTCGGAGACCGTCTCTGCGGACGGGAAGACCGACACGCTCGAGGTGACCGAGCTCGCCCGCCGCGGCCCCGAGACGATGGCGCCGATCGGCCCCGCGACCGTGAAGTTCCACACGAAGGTCGTCATGGTCCTGACCGACGCGGGCTGGCGGGTCGACTCCTGCGTCGAGGAGGCCACGCCGCTCACGGGGGACTAAGTGGACCGCACTAAGTTTTCCTGGATGCCAATCTTCACGGATCCTGGAGTCGCGCCCGCAAGGGCGCAATGGACTGACAGCCGCAAGGCTGTCAGCCCGCGTCCTAACGCC
>Ga0082335_1001624_pt1 | contig 46092 bp, 42 predicted proteins | sample Subgrocontami58m_FD_72375 | JGI IMG/M metagenome (GOLD analysis project Ga0082335, IMG submission 72375) | Subsurface groundwater microbial communities from S. Glens Falls, New York, USA - GMW37 contaminated, 5.8 m (SPADES assembly) (version 2) ...
GATCGCCTGACGCTCCGCCTGCAAACATTACCGCGCCGTGAGGGCTACTGGCTCGACACGGGCATGCTGAAGACCGGTTAGGGACACCTCGGAAAGATCATGGACACCGTCGATCTCAAGCTGGCCCAGGACTGCGAGTCGCTGGCCGTCGCCGCGGGCGAGGGCGTGAACTGGCTGAAGACGGCTGCCGCGCAGTCGCCGACCGTGGCCCAGCAGGCGCCATCGCTGATCAGCGAGTTGCAGAAGGTCCGCAACCAGAGCCGCAAGCTGGCGCGCGCCGCCCGACGTCGCATGTGCGTCGGCGTCTTCGGCCCGAGCCAGGCCGGCAAATCCTACCTGGTTTCGATTCTGGCCAGCCGCGACGGCCGCCCGCTGCAGGCGCGCTTCGCCGACAAGACCTACGACTTCCTGCGCGAGATCAATCCGCCGGGCAATCGCGAATCGACCGGCCTCGTCACCCGCTTCGGCCTTGGCCTCAGCGATGGCGCCCCCGACTTTCCGGTGCGCGTACGGCTGCTGACGCAGACCGACATCGTGAAGATCCTCGGCAACTCCTTCCTGCTCGACTTCGACCACCAGAAGGCGTCCTTCGAACGGCCCGACGGCGCGGCGATCCGCAAGCGCCTGTCCGAGTTGCGCGCCAAGGCATTGCCGACGCCTCCCGGCGATCTCGATTCCGACGACGTGCTCGACCTGATCGAGTATTTCGACACCTTCTTCGCCGGCGTCACCGCCGAGTTGCGTACCGATTTCTGGCGCGAGGCGATCGATCTCGCGCCCAGGCTGTCGGGGCGTGACCGTGTCCGGCTATGGTCGGTGCTGTGGTACGACTTCCAGCCCTTCACCGATCTCTACCTGACGCTCTACGACGGTCTGCAGAAGCTCGCCTTCGCCCCGGAAGGGCTGCTCGGTATGGATGCGCTGATACCGCGCGAGAAGAGCATCGTCGACGTCCTCACGCTCGACCGCCTAGGGGCCGATTCCGGGGACACCCTCACGGTGCGACCGAAGCGGGCCGATGGCCGCGCTTCGGTTGACGCCAAACTGCCGCGCTCGCTGATTTGCGCGCTCACCGCCGAATTGAGCGTTGCCATCGCAGAGAAGCCTTGGGACTTCTTCGACCACACCGACCTGCTTGACTTTCCCGGCGCACGCTCGCGGCTAAAACTCGCCAACCTCGACGACGTCCACAAAGCCAAGGGCGTGGCCGAGGGCGCCAACCCGCTGCGCGAGCTTTTGCTGCGCGGCAAGGTCGCCTACCTGTTCCAGCGCTACTCCGCCGAGCGTGAATTGTCGGCCATTTTGCTTTGCATCCCCGACGGCAACCAGGAAGTCCGCGACCTCTCGGACATGATGACGGCATGGATCGACCAGACGATCGGCGCCACGCCGGCCGATCGCGCCAAACAGAAGAACGCGCTGTTCCTGGTGCTGACCAAGATGGACCGCGAGTTCGAACAGAAGGCAGGCGAGACCGAGGAGTCGCGCCGGCTGCGCTGGAGCGCCCGCCTCAACAATTCCCTGGTCAACAATTTCCGTGGTGAGTGGCCGGCCAATTGGAACGGCAAGCCCTTCGACAATACGTTCTGGCTGCGCAACCCCACGGTCATCGACGAGCGCCTGATGAACAACGACGGCGGCCGCGAAGGCGGCATCGCCGATACCTTCGCCCAGCGCGCCGTCGAGTTGCGGGGACATTTCGTCAGCAACGCCGATGTGAAGCGCCATTTCGCCGATCCGGCGCGGGCCTGGGACGAGGCCTTCAAGCCCAATGACGGCGGTGTGTCATACTTGGTGAAGAGCCTGACGCCGGTGTGCGACCCGATGATCAAGCGTGCCCAGGTGCGCGGCCAGCTTGAAATTCAGGCCCGCCGCCTGGTTGACCGTCTTGCCGGCTTCCACAGCGCCTCCGACGGCGACGCCCGCGCCAAGAAGCGCGATCTGGTGCACACCGTGTTGCGCGGGCTGGCGACCTGTATCCAGCAGCAGCTCTTCGGCGAGCTGGTGGGCGCCCTTCAGGTTGCCGACGGCGCCCTGCGCGAGATCTATTTCCGCATCGCCACCGCGCGCCCGTCCGACGACGCGACAGCCAAGAACGGCATGCAGTCCGGCCAGGTCGCTCAGTCGACCGGCGCCGCCGTCGACCTGGGCGCCATCTTCGCCGATGTGTTCGGCGAGGAAGGGGGCCGCAGCGCGCCGCCGCCGTCCGGCGTGCTGGAAGACCGCGCCGAGCGCTTCGCCCGCGAGGCCGCCGAATACTGGCTGGAGAACATGCGGCGGGTTGGCAGTGACGAGAAGGCACTGTCGCATTTCGGCATCGATCGCCAGCATCTCGGCTGGCTGATCGATGAACTGGTGGTGGGCGCGCATCGGCTCAAGCTGATCGACCAGCTCTCGCTCGACGTTCGCACACTGGAGAATGCCGCCAACGCCAAGTGGGAGGAGATCGCCGAGCGCCAGGTGCGCACCGCCGCCTCGTCCCTCAACGGCTACATCAGCGCGCTCGGCTTCGACCGCCTGCCGCTCGAGCAACGACCTGGCCTGCCGCCCAATGCGCCGGTGCGGCGCGTGTTCGAGAGCCCACCGCCGGCGGCCGACGGCGCGCCGGTGCTGAGCGAGGATCCGGCGCCGATCTACGCCGACTACTGCAAGGACTGGATGCGCGCCTTCCTGCAGCTCGCCATGGATAACGTGGGCTATGAGGGCGGCCGCGAGATCACGCCCGAGCAGAACGACCGGCTGGGCGCCATCCTGCGCGCCATGCCCGCCTGAGCCCCTCCATGGCGGTTCGCGCTTCCGTCGTTGCCCTTCCCGAGCCGGGTCACGCGATCCTGCGTGTGAGCGAGCTCGACGCCGCGCCCGAGGGCCTGGCGCTCTCGATCCAGCGCCAGGAGGGGCCGGACACGCATCTTGCCGACGACGGCTGGCGGCGCACCGAAGCCTGGCTCATCCCCGACCAGGTCGTCCGCAGGGGCGACTTCTTCGAATTTCACCTCGGCCCGGAGATCTGCGACCGCCTGGCCGGCATCGCCACCATCCGGCTCCGGGTGAAGGAGCCCGACATCGGCGTCGTCGGCACGACCGTGGTTGCCTGGCCCGCGATGCTGACCTCGGGCGCGGCAGGTGCGAGCGGCACCTACGACGACACGGTGCGGCTCCAGCGGATGCAGCAGCCTGCGCCGCCCGTGGAACCCGAGCCGGAGCCACTCCCCCCGCCCTTCGAGCCACCCAAACCGGCGCCGGAGCTACGCGTAGCGCGCGATCCCGCGCCCGCCGCCGTGCCGCGGCGCTCGGGCTTCTCCACCTGGGCAACCGTCCTGATCGCGCTCCTGATCGTGGGCGGTGCGGGCTACGCCGCCTATGACTACTTCAAGAAGCATCCGCAGGACGTCGTCGCAACCGCACCGCCGCCGCCCGCGCCCCCCGCCGCCGAACCGCCGAAGAAATCCGTCCGCGACACGGTCGCCGACTATCTCGCCACCAAGCCTACGCCCGAGGCCATGCTGGCCAAGGGCCGCGACTTCCTGAAGGCAGGCGACACGGCGTCGGCTTTCTTGGTGTTCCGCCGCGCGGCCGAAGCCGGCAACCCCGCGGCCCAAGTCGAGCTCGGCGCCTTCTACGATCCGCTGGCCCAGCCCGCCCGCGGCGGCTTCACGCCCGAAGGCGCCCGCGCCGCCGATTGGTACGAGCGCGCCGCCCTTGCGGGCGTGGCCGAAGCGCAACGCAAGCTCGGCCTCCTGCTGGCCAAGGGTGGCGCCGGCCTCGCCGCCGATGCCGCCAAGGCCAGGTCCTGGCTGCAGCAAGCGGCGGCGCAGAACGACGCCGACGCCAGGAAGGCGCTGGACGCCTTGCCGAAGTAGCGCGGCGGCGTGTTTCCGGACACGACTGCCCGAGATTCGTCGGCAGGCGTCTCGTCCAACGACATCACGCCGTCTGCGGCGCGACCTGCACTTGCCGGCGATGATCCACGGCATTGCCTTTCCCTGCCAATGGCAACCAAACGCTCCCTGTCGCGGCTACCACGCCAGTCGTGAAACTCCTGCATGCCAGCCGCCCGGAGGGGCGGCCCTTGGTGGCCCAAAATCGCTGGCGCGAGGGACCGTGGATGGTAGCGTGGATCAAAGTTTCTGGGAGGAAACGAATGAGCTACGACCTCGTGATCAGGAACGGCACCGTGGTCGACGGCACGGGCGCCGCGCGCTTCCAGGCCGATGTTGCCATCGCCGACGGCAAGGTGGCCGAGATTGGCAAGGTGACGGAGGGCGCCAAGCGCACCATCGACGCCCACGGGCTCGTGGTGGCGCCGGGCTTCGTCGATCCGCACACGCATTATGACGCGCAGATCTGCTGGGACGGCGCGGTCACCCCCTCCTCCTGGCATGGCGTGACCTCCGTGGTGATGGGCAATTGCGGCGTCGGCATCGCGCCCTGCAAGCCCGAGACGCGCGAGATCGCCATGAAGGATCTGGTGAACGTCGAGGGCATCCCGTTCGATGTGCTCAACAAGGGCATCACTTGGGACTGGGAGACTTTCCCGGAATTCATGGACGCCGCCGCCGCTCGCAAGCCCTCGCTCAATCTGGCCTTCATCGCGCCGCTGACACCGTTCCGCCACTACGTCATGGGCGAAGCTTCGATGGAGCGCGCGGCCACCGCGGAAGAGACGGCGAAGATCGCCGCCCTCATCGGCGAGGCGATGGACGCCGGCGCGCTCGGCTTCTCCTCGACGACGCTCAACCAGCACATGGGCTTCGAGGGCAAGCCGCTCGCCTGCCGCAACGCCAGCCGGGAGGAAATGAAGGCCTACGCCAACCAGCTCAAGAAGCGCGGCAAGGGCGCGATCGAGATCGCCCTCACCCGCCAGGTCGGCGTGCTGGAGCAGGACCAGTGCGAACTGCTGGATTTCCTGCTGACCGAAAGCGGCCGGCCGGTGACCTTCATCGCCCTGTTCGACCGCGACGACATTCCCGAGGCGGTGCGCGACACGCTGCGCCGCGCCGCCCCCATGATCGCCAAGGGCGCCAGGCCGCAGACCTCGCCACTGCCGCTCACGCGCGAATGCAACATGGGCAATCCCTTCGCCTTTGCCGCCTTCCCGGCGTGGAAGCGGGTGTTCGCCGATACCTCGAAGGAAGCACAGAAGAAGGTCTATGCCGATCCCGCCTTCCGCAACCAGTTCCGCGAGGATCTCAAGAACCCGACCGGTTTCAGCGACTGGCGCCGCGTCGTGATCCACGACGTGCGCAATCCGGCGCTGAAGCACCTGGAGCGCAAGTCGATCGCCGAGATCGGCCAGGCCCAGGGCAAGGACGGCGTCGACGCCTTCCTCGACACGGTGCTGGCCGACGATCTCGATGTCGAGCTCACCATCTCCTCGTGGAACACGCGCGAGGACCGCATGCGCGAGCTCCTGAACAACCCCGCCATCCTAATGGCGCTGGGCGATGGCGGCGCGCATGTCGACATGTTGTGCGACGCCGGCTACCCGACCTACCTGCTGGGAACGTGGGTGCGCGAAAAGCAGGCGATCACCCTGGAGGAAGGCGTGCGCAAGCTTACGTCCGACCCCGCCGACCTCTTCGGCCTCGAGGACCGCGGCCGCCTGAAGAAAGGGGCGCCGGCCGACGTGGCGATCTTCGATCCTGCGGCGATCGGGTCCTCCAACCACGGCGAGCGCCGCCACGACCTGCCCGGCGGCGCCAAGCGCATCGTGATGCCGTCGCGGGGCGTCGAGTACACCGTGGTGAACGGCGCGGTGACGTGGGAACAGGGCCGGCTGACCGAGGCCAAGGCGGGGAAAGTGTTGAGGGGATAGATTCCCGCGGCTAATAAAGTCCCGGGAGAACCACACTATGCCCCTGCGCTGGGAAATCCATCATCCGCAGAAGCTCGTGCACATCGTGGCCGAGGGACCGGTCACGCTGAAGGAAATGGAGGAGCATTTCGACGCGATCTTCGTCGCGGACGCGATGCCTTACGCCAAACTGTTCGATGCAACCCATGCCGACCCGATCTACAGCGACGACGACGTGATGACGATGGGTGCGCGGCTCAGTGCCTATACCGCCACCGTCGCGAGCGGACCGCTCGCCGTGGTGGGGCTGAGCGACGAGGTGAAAGTCACCTTCAAGCGGTTCATCAACATCTCGCCGTCGAGGCGGCCGGCCAAGCTGTTCAGGACGGAAGCCAAGGCGCGCGCCTGGCTTGCGGCGCAGGCCAAGCCCTGATCTGTTCCGATCAGCCGCCCGCCGGCCCTATTCCTGGAAACGGAGACACCGTGCAGACCACCTCGCTTTCGAACGACATCAAGCAAGTCCTGTCCAAGGTGACGACGGCCAGCATCACGACGATCCTGCTGAAGAAGGGCCTGCGCAATGTCTGGATGCGCGGAACGCGGCCGATCAAGCCCGGCCAGGGCCGGCTGGTGGGCCGCGCCTTCACCCTGCGCTTCGTTCCCGCGCGCGAGGACCTCGCGACGCCGGAAAGCTGGTCGTCACCCATCTCGACCCGCGCCGCCATCGAGGCGATGCCCGAGGGCGCGATCGTGGTGGCCGACTCCATGGGCACCACCGACGCCGGCATCTTCGGCGACATCCTGTGCGCCCGCATGGCCAGGAAGAAGGTCGCGGGCCTGGTCACCGACGGCGTGATGCGCGACATGGCGGGCGTCATCGGCACTGGGCTGCCCGTCTGGTGCCAGGGAGCCGCGGCGCCGCCCTCGGTCGCCGGGCTGACGTTCGTCAGCTGGCAGGAACCCATCGGGTGCGGCGGCGTGGCCGTCTTTCCCGACGACGTGGTGGTGGTCGACGACGACGGCGCGGTTCTCATTCCCAAGGCGCTGGTCGAAGACGTCGCCAGGCAGGGGGAGGAGCAGGAGCGGCTCGAAGGCTGGATCATGTCGGAAGTGGAACGGGGCGTGCCGCTGCCCGGCCTCTATCCGCCGAACGACGAGGCCAGGGCGCGCTATGCCAATTCGACAGGTAAGAAGTAGCCGGGGCAGAAGGAGCCGCAAGCAACCGCGGCGAGTCCCGCCACGACCTGTCGTCGGGTAAGGTGTCGGGGAGGCAGAAGGCGCCGAAACCGAATGACGAGACCCAGTCCCCGCACACTGCTCGACAAGATCTAGGACGCGCACGTCTTCAAACGGCTCGACGACGGCACCTGTGTCCTCTACATCGACCGCCATCTGCTGGACGAGATCCACAGTCCGCAAGCCTTCGAGGGCCTGCGCCAGGTGCGCCGCCCGCAAGCGACACTCGCCGTGGCCGATCACAACATCCCGACGCAAGGGCGCCGCGACGGCATCGGCGAAGAGGGCTCGCGCCTGCAGGTGGCGACGCTCGAGGCCAATGCCGCGGCGTTCGGCGTGCCCTATATTCCGGTCCTCGACGTGCGCCAGGGCATCGTCCACGTGATCGGGCCGGAGCTGGGCTTCTCGCTGCCGGGCCAGACGATCGTGAGCGGCGACTCGCATGCCTCCACCCACGGCGCGCTGGGCGCCCTCGCCTTCGGCGTCGGCGCCTCGGAAGTGGAGCACGTGCTGGCGACGCAGACCCTGCTGCAGACGAAGCCCCGCAATATGAAGGTCGACGTGACCGGCGTGTTGCTGTTCGGGACGACGGCCAAGGACCTCGCGCTGGCGATCGTGGGAACGATCGGCGCATCCGGCGCCAACGGCCACATGATCGAATTCTGCGGCGACACGATGCAGGCGCTCGACATGGCCGGAAGCATGACGGTGAGCAACATGTCGATCGAATCGGGCGCCCGTGCCGGCCTGATCGCGCCCGACCAGACCACGTTCGACTATGTCCGCGGCCGCGACTTCGGCCCGACGGGCGAGGCGCTCGACCGCGCCATTGCCTTCTGGCGCACGCTGCCCTCCGATCCTGGTGCCGCCTACGACCGATCGATCTCGCTCGACGCCTCGGAGATCGCGCCGATGGTCACCTGGGGCACCACTCCCGAAACGGTCGTGCCCATCACCGGCGTCGTGCCCGATCCGGAGGACGCGCCCGACGAGGATGCGCGCCGGCAACGCCGCCGCATGCTGGCCTACATGGGGCTCACGCCCGGCCAGAGGATGGCGGGCCTGGAGGTCGATGTCGTCTTCATCGGCTCCTGTACCAATGGCCGACTCGAGGACATCCGCGCCGCGGCCGAAGTCGCCCGCGGCCGGAAAGTGGCACCCGACGTCAGGGCACTCGTCGTACCGGGATCGGGCCTCGTGAAACAGCAGGCTGAGCGCGAAGGCCTCGATCGCCTCCTGACCGAGGCGGGCTTCGAATGGCGCGACCCGGGTTGTTCCATGTGCCTCGGCATGAATCCGGACAGGATCGGCCCGGGGCAGCGCTGCGCCAGCACGTCGAACCGCAACTTCGAGGGGCGCCAGGGTCGGGAAGGCCGCACCCATCTGGTGTCTCCCGCCATGGCCGCCGCCGCCGCCGTGAGCGGTCGGCTCGTCGATGTGCGCGACCTCGGATGAACCAGTCGCCCGGCTAGCGGCCGAAACGCACCGACTTCAGCACCTCACGCACCGCCGCCTGCGCTTCCGGTGACAGCGGTACGAAGCCGGGCTCCCAGACGAGTTGGACCTGGTACTCGCAGTTGTAGTCGTAGCCCGAGTAGAACTCGCCGGAGAGCTTTACCGAGTCCTGCGCACACTCGGCATGGATGGCGGTGCCGACGACGCCCATGCCGCCGACCTCGGCCACGCCTGTCACCGATCCCTGAAGCCGGCAGCCAGGCGACGACCGCAACTCCGAGCGCAGCACGCTCTCACGGAGTCCCTCGCGGTTCGCCGGATCGTCGACGACGGCCCGGGCCCATTCCATCCCGACCTTCCGGCCGATGGGCATGGTCTGCAACGCGGGCGAAGCCGGCCCCGCCGTGAGGAGCATCGACACCTCGGGCTTGCTGCCGAGGCAACGCAGATGGGTCATGATCTTGAGGCGGGCGTCGGGCAGCGTGGTCACGCCCGGCGGCGCGGCGCTCCAGATCGCATCGGGGGCTTGGGCGCTGGCGATGCATTCCTGTCCAAGGGCTGCGGTCGTCCAGCCCAGCAAGGCGATCGATACGGCGGTCGCTCTCAGCATGGTTCCCTCCGGCGGCGGTGCGAACGGCAGTGTGGCCACCGCCCCTGCCCGCGCAAGCTTCGCCCTCCCCATTTTGGGCAGGCCATGCTGGCGCTTCGGCATGACAGCATGCGAGATTTGCCGGCAGGAAGCACGGGGACACGAAAGCATGGGCAAGTCGAATTGGCGCGAGCGCGCCGGCGCGAAGTTCACCTGCGAGAAGCAGCCGGCGCAGGGACGGAGCGGCATGGCCGTGTCCAACCATCCGCTCGCCTCCGCCGCCGGGATGGAGATGCTGGCCGCCGGCGGCAACGCGATCGACGCGGCTGTCGCCATGCAGTTTGCGCTCACCGTCGTGGAGCCGATGATGGTGGGGCTGGTGGGCGGCACGACCTGCCACATTCGCCTCGCCGACGGCAGCCACCGCATCCTGGACGGCATGAGCGCCGTGCCCAGGGCCGGCCACCCCGACATGTACCGGCCCGTGCCCGGCGCTGCGCCGGAAGTCTACGACGTCGAGGGCCGGGAGAACCTGGTCGGGCCAAAGTCGGTGGCGACGCCGGGCTCGCTGCGCGCCTGGTGCCTCGCCCTCGAACGTTACGGCACCATGCCGCTCGGCGACGTGATGCAGCCCGCGATCCGCCACGCCGCGCGGGGCTTTGCCGTCACGCCCTATCTCTCGGACTGCATCGAGAGCGCGGCGCCCGACCTCCTGAAAGACAAGCTCGCCGCCGACCGCCTGCTGCCCGGCGGCATGCCGCTGAAACCCGGCGCCAAGCTCGTGCAGGGCGACTATGCCGAGGCGCTGGCCCTGGTTTCGCGGCAGGGCGAGAAGGCGCTGCATGGCGGGCCGCTCGGCGACCTTCTCGTCGAGTGCATGGAGAAGACCGGCGGCTTCGTCGCCCGCGACGACCTCACTCACTACAAGGTGGCGGAGCGCGCGCCGATCCGCGGCCGCTATCGCGGCTGGGAGATTTTGGGGCCGCCGCCGCCCGCGGCCTCGGGCGTGCACATCGCGCAGATGCTGAACATCCTCGAGGGCTACGACGTGGCCAGGCTGGGCTTCGGCACGGTCGACGCGTTGCATCTCCTGGCCGAGGTGCTGAAGATCGCCTTCGCCGACCGCGCCGAGGCGAGCGGCGATCCGGAGTTCGTGAAGGTGCCGGTCGAGCGCATCGTCGCCAAAGAATACGCCGACCAGCGTCGCGCCGGGATCGATTTTTCCCGCGCGACGAATTGGAAGAGCGGATTGGGTCACAGCGGACTGCAGGCGGCCGAAGGCGCCGACACCACGCATCTCACAGTGGCCGATGGCAAAGGAAACGTCGTCTGCACGACGCAGACCATCAACAGCCTGTTCGGCGCCCGCTTCATCGTGCCGGGCACCGGCATGATCCCCAACAACTACATGAACAACTACGATCCCCGGCCAGGCTGCGCGCTCTCGATCGCGCCGGGCAAGCGCGTCACCACCTCGATGTCGCCGATGATGGCGGTTCAGGGCGGCAAGGTCCGCTATGCGCTGGGCCTGCCCGGCGGCCGCAAGATCTTCCCCTCGGCGCTGCAGGCGCTGATCAACCTGATCGACCACGGCATGGACCTGCAGGAGGCGGTCGAGGCGCCGAGGATCTGGACCGAGGGCCCGGTGCTGGAGGTCGAGCATGGAATCCCCGACAGCGTGCGCCAGGGCTTGGAAGCGCGCGGCCACAAAGTGCAGGTGATGCCGACGGTGGCCGGCGGCATGAACGCCATCCAATTCCACGACGATGGCGGCATGACGGGTGCGGCCTGCTGGCGCGCCGACGGCTCGGCGGCGGCGATGGGCGGCGGGCTCGCGCGCGCGGGGGTGAGGTTCGAGTTGCCGGGGTGATGAAAGCCATCATGTCGGGAGCAGACATGATGATGCGTTCGATCTTGCTAGTGGCCCTTCCATCACTGTCCTTGCGGAAGGTGCTTCCGTCGAGGTCGTCACGCCGGTCGAAATACCCCATGTTGCTGAGTGCGGCGCGTGGGGCGTCAACAACCTTAGCAGGGAAGACCTCTCGGGCATTCGCCGGGGAATGCGCGTGTCGGCATATCGGCAGCCGATTAGCCCCATCGAAGGTACAGGAACGCGAACTCGATCGAATGCCGTTCGTCCCGCACAGCTGGATGCCCGTTGTTGGTCAGGGCGCCTATCTGCATGTCATCCGATGCGAATTGGAAGATCCAATCATCGTGGGTTCGATGACCAGCGACATGCCGGGAACAAACGTCGACTTCGAGACATGGAAAAAGCGAGCAACAGACAGGCTGACGCAAGTGACCGGCCGCCCCGGTTATCGGTCGTGCCCCTGGTGGTGGTGTAGCAGGTCGGAGCAAGGCCGCGAGCGAGCGCGCCCATCGGGTGCGCTGTAGCGAGGGAGCGGCCTTGGGGCGGTCACCGGTGATTTCTCGGTTAGGGTCGGGTTGCGAAGACCAACTCATGACCAAGGAAGTCACCGATGACCGACGAGATGATGAACCTGCGTTCGCTCGTGGAGAAGACCCCGGACGCCGATATTCTGCGCGATATGATCTCGTTTGCCGCCGAGCGGCTGATGGGAATCGAGGTCGGGGCGCTGACCGGCGCCGACCATGGCGAGAAGAGCGCGGCCCGCCTGGCGCAGCGCAATGGCTACCGCGAGCGAGACTGGGAGACGCGTGCCGGCACGGTCGAGCTGCGCATCCCCCGGCTGCGTCAGCGGCTTGGTTACAAGCCGCGAGGTAGCTACTTCCCCGGCTTCCTCGAGCCGCGCCGAATGGCCGAGAAGGCGCTGGCGGCCAAGGAATAGAGGCGCCCGGCCGGCGCAGGAAGACGGTCGCCCTTGTCGGCGACCGGCGCGTGCGGCACTCTCGCCCAAACAGGCTGGTCATCCGTCCGATGTCGGATCAGGGATTTTGCACGCGGCATCAGGTCCGGCGCGGCGCGGCTGCCGGCGGGACGCCGTCCTGAGCGCCTTCGAGACCCTCACGCGCTGGGCCGGCCGCATCGGCGTCGCGCCGACCGACGGCAGCGATGCAGCACTCCAGAAGCGGCTGACCGTGCTGCTCTCCGTCGGGCTGCTGCCGTTCACGCTGCTGTGGAGTGCCATCTACCTCGCCGCCGGCGCGCCGCTGCCCGCCGCCGTGCCGGCGCTCTACACGCTGGTCAGCCCGCTGAACACGCTGGTCTTCGCCTGGAGCCGCAACCTCAGGGTCTACCGCTTCGTCCAGCTCCTGATGTTCCTCGTCCTGCCTTGGCTGCTAATGATGAGCCTGGGCGGGTTCCGGGAGTCGAGCGCCGTGATCATCTGGGCGGCGCTCTGCCCGCTCGCCTCCCTGCTGATCGAGGAGCTGCGCCAGACCGTGTTCTGGATCGCGGGCTTCGTCGTGCTGCTGATCGCGAGCGCGATCCTGCAGCCCCACCTCACGCCCGTCGGCCTGCCCGAGGCCTTCGTCACCTGGCTGTTCGCCCTCAACGTCGGCGCCGTCATCACCATCGCCTTCGTGCTGCTCCACTACTTCGTGGGCCAGCGAAACTTCTTCCAGGAACGTTCCGAGATGCTGCTGCTCAACATCCTGCCCAAGGAGATCTCGGAAGCGCTCAAGGCCAAGCAGCGCACCATCGCCGAGCAGTGCGACGCCGCCAGCATCCTGTTCGCCGACGTCGTCGATTTCACGCCGATGGCGGCCACGATGACGCCGCTCCGGCTGGTCGATCTCCTCAACGACGTCTTCCAGTGCTTCGACGACCTGGTCGAGACCTATGACCTGGAGAAGATCAAGACCATCGGCGACTGCTACATGGTGGCCTCGGGCGTGCCGCGCCCGCGCGCCGACCACGCCACGGCGATCGTCAACGCGGCCCTCGACATGCAGGCGGCCGTGGCCGGGCGCAGCTTCGGCGGTCGGCAGCTCGCCTTTCGCATCGGCATCAACTCCGGCCCGGTCGTGGCCGGCGTCATCGGCCGCAAGAAGTTCATCTACGATTTGTGGGGCGAGGCCGTGAACATGGCGAGCCGCATGGAATCGCACGGCCAGAGCCGGACCATCCAGATCACGCGCAACACCTACGAACTGGTCAAGGACGCGTTCGTGTGTGAGCCCAAGGGGACGATCAAGGTCAAGGGCGCCGACCTCGTGGAGGTCTGGCATGTGCTGGGCCGCAAGCCGGTTCCCCTGCCTGGATAGCGGCATCCGTCTCTCGGCTTCCGGGTGTCGGACAATGCGCGCGCCGTGCTGCCCTGCCTCGCCGCCGTGCCGCAATCGAGCAGCCCGTCGGTTTCCCCTGGTTGGATTCCGCTGGGCGCGGAACTTCGCCAGTGCAGGGCCGTTCAGCTGCCCGGCTCTGTCCGGACGGAGCAGCGGACGCGTCAGCCGCACAGCCAGATGTTCACCGCGAAGCGTCCGTCGGCGAACACGCCGCCGGGACAAGAGATCGTCTCCACCTCATGGCGTGCGGAGGAGGGGAAGACGACCAGGCTGTCGTGTGTCGGCTCGATCTCGATAGACTGCTCGCCGCCAAGATCGAACAGCCGCAAGCGGCCGCCTGAGAAGCGGCGCGGCCGGCGATGGAGATAGTAGACCATCGTCAGGCGACGGCGGCCGCCGGGCGTGTATTCGTCACCGGTGTAGGTGTCGGTATGGGGCTGATAGAACGCACCGTCGCCATGCGCCACCATCTCTATCTGCGTGCTGTTGGCCGGGGTGTGCTGCATATCGAACGCGGTCTCGAGACCATCCTGCAGGGCCAGCGCCTTGCGGCGCAACTGACCGGTGAAGGTGCCGAGATCCTTCAGCACGCAGGACTGGCGCACTGCCGCATCGAGGCGGCCGGCATTGGATCCGCCGGGACCGTGATCGTTGAGCCTGGTCGGTGTGAAGCGCGCCTCGGCGGCCAAGCCAAAAGCCAGCAGTCGGGTCGCTTGCGTCTCGCCCAACCAGTCGGGAACGATGCAATGAGGCAGGAACCGCCCAGCGAGGAATGACAGCTCCGACATGTCCCTCTGTCGGCGTCTTCGCCGGGGCGGGCAAGGACGAATTGGAGGCGGCGTACTCATCATCCTTTGCGTCGCCGGGCCCTTTGTCGCTAAGGATTGAACATGAAAGTCCTCCGCATGCTCGCCTTCGCCGTCCTCGGCGCCCTGCTATCGGCCGCCGGCATCGCCTGGGCCCAGGCCGGACGCCAGCCGATCGACTGGGCGACCGTATCGCTCGACTCGATCGGCGGCGGGCCGCTGCCGACCGCCGACTACCGGGGCCACGTCGTCCTGCTGGTCAACACGGCGTCGCAGTGCGGCTTCACCGGCCAGTACCAGGGGCTGGAGGAGCTGTGGCGGCGCTACAAGGGCAGGGGCCTGGTCGTGCTGGGCGTGCCGTCGAACGATTTCGGCGGCCAGGAGCCCGGCAGCACGGCGGAGATCAAGCGCTTCTGCGAGGCTACCTTCGACGTCACCTTTCCGCTGGCCGACAAGCAGGTCGTCTCCGGCCCCGCCGCGCACCCGCTCTACCGCTGGGCCGCGTCGCAGACCGGCGCGCTCGGCACGCCCTCGTGGAACTTCCACAAGATCCTGATCAACCGCGACGGCCGCATCATCGACTGGTTCTCGGCCGCCGGCGGCCTTGGGCCGAAGCTGGAGCGCGCCATCGAGGCGGCGTTGGCCGCGAAGGGATAGAAGTACCCGGTCCGTTGGCGCCGCGCGCGCGGCATGCGACGCTACGGCCGCGATGGCGGAGGTGACCATGCCGGGAAAGATCCTCGCCCTGCTGCCCCTGCTCGCCCTGCCGTACCTGCCCGGCTGTTCGACGCGGGCCGAGCGGGAGGCGGTCTTCGACAACCAGCTCCGCGGGATGGCTGGCGCCCCCGAGGCCGGGCTGCTGAACAGCATGGGCCGCATTCCGGACAACGCCTACCAGCTCGAAGACGGCACGAAGATCCTGCAGTGGCGCTGGGACACTTCCTACATCGATCCCGGCACGCCGCCGATGTACCAGCGCTTCGGCGGTTGGGGCTGGGGATGGGGCGGCGGGTTGTGGATTCCGATGGGCGGGTTTCCGCCGACGCTGGTGCGCCAGAGCTGCATCGTCGAATGGACGATGGCGAGCGGCACGGCGCTGGGCTACCGCTGGCAGGGCGCCGGCTGCCAGAAGATCACGCCCTAACCGGCGAGCGCGAGCGGCCGATGGCGGGCTGCGGGCTGCCCGGCCGGCGGCTTCCGGCAGCGTCAACCGAAGCGCACGCCGTATTGCCCAGCGATGCCCGCCACGTCGTCGGCAGTGAGCGGGCCCCGGCCGGCGGCGCGGTCGAAGTGGCGGAACATTTCCGCCGCCTGAACGCCGGGCTGGGCCATCACCAGCAGCTTCGCCGTGGCCCCGGTGTCGTTGCGGAAGCCATGCAGGTCGCCCTTCGCAAAACGGGCGCAGGTGCCGGCGGGGGCGGCGCGCTCGCCCGCCACGCCGATCAGGGTCAGCGTGCCCTCGGCGACATAGAGCAGCTCGTCATCGAACTCGTGGCGGTGCGGCGGCACGAAATAGCCGGGCGGCACGGCCTGCTCGGCGACGAAGAGCCCCGCCTCCTCCTTCACGATCATCGGGGCGCCGAGTACATTCAGGATATCGGTCATGTCGTCGTCTCCTTGGTTGGCACGGCGAAGGTAGGCGCGGCCGTCACGCCTGAAGAGACGGCGGTTCTGGACAGATTGTTCGCCAACGCGAACAATGGCCGCATGCACGATCTCGCCGGAATAGAAGCCTTCGTCGCCGTGGTCGAGCGCGGCAGCTTCACCGCGGCGGCCAAGGTGCGGCAGACGGCCAAGTCGTCGATCAGCGAGGCGGTACGCGCGCTCGAGGAGCGGATGGGCGCGCGCCTGCTGGCACGCACGACTCGCAGCGTGGCTCCGACGGAGGCCGGCGCTGCCTTCTACAGGAGCTGCCGGCGGATGCTCGACGAGCTCGCGGCGGCAAGGACCGAGGCGCAAGCCCGGCACAAGAGCCCGGCCGGCACGATCCGGGTCGCCGCGCCCGACGGGTTCGCGCCACGCTTCATCGTGCCCGGCCTGCCGGCCTTCCGCGCCGCCCATCCCGCCATCGACATCGAGCTGGTCGAGGGTGCGGCGGCCGCGCGACTGGTGGACGAGCGGCTCGACCTCGCAATCCGCATCGTGGCAAAGCCCGAGCCCAGTCTCGTCGTCCGCCGGATCGCCACCTCGCGGATCGTGATCGTGGCCGCGCCCGCCTACCTCGCCGCCTCGGGCACGCCCACCATGCCGCGCGAAATCGTGCGGCATGCACTGATCGGTTTTTCGCCGCTCGACTGGCGCGACAGCTGGCAGCTCGGCGGGAAGACGGTGCGCGTGAAGCCAAAGCTCCTCACGAACAGCTCGGAGTCGCTGCGTGCCGCCGCCCTGGCCGGGCTCGGGCTGGCGGCGGTGCCGGAGTGGCTGGTGGCCGACGCGATCGTGGCGGGACGGCTCGCAACGGTGCTCGATGCCCATCCGGCGCCGGCCGGCGGCATCTATGCGGTCTATCCGACCAACCGTCTGCTGACGCCCAAGATCCGCGCCTTCGTCGACCACCTCGCCCGCGACCTGCGCGCCCGCGGCCTGCCACGTTGAAGCATCCGCAGAGCGGGCGACGGTGTTTGGCCGCCGGCAGACGGGCGGGTTATCGTCGGCGGCTTCCCGATGCTGGAGATCCCGCGATGGCGACGACCGAAGCCGCACCGATGCATCCGTCCGCTCCCCAAACCGCCGCCCCGCTCACCGCGCAGGATCATATGCGGGCGATGGCCGACTACAGCCGCGCCGGCGAGGCGCGGGCGCGGGCGCTGGGCAACCGCGGGCCGATCCGGTTCGGCACGGACGGCAAGCTCGACCGCTCGATCCTCGACGCCTACTGGGCGCACGGCTTCTATGTGCTGGAGGGCGTGGTCGGTCCCGAGGAGCTTCGGGAACTGCGCGCCGATGTCGATGCCGTGCTGGCGCGCGCGCCGGTCGAGCCCGGTGCGGCGCTCGACCGCCACGGACGCCCGGCCTTCGGCGCGGGAATCATCAAGCCGCCCTACCGCTGGGCCAAGCCGTTGAGCGATCCGCTCGGCGGCACGAATAAGAACAACGGGCGGCATCCGGTCGCCATGCTGCAGCCGACCCTGGGTGAGGGCGGGCCGGCATGGACCGTGGAACTGCTCGACGGCAACCTGCATCTGATGGACACGGCCCTCCGGCTGTACGGCCATCCCGGGCTGCTCGGTGTGGCGGCGGGAATCCTTGGCGACGATTTCGTGCCCTACAACGAGGTGACGTTCGTGAAAGAGGCCGGCCTCGGCCCGTCGGTGGCCTGGCACCAGGACGGCACGACGCACTGGAACGCGCCGGACTGGGACGAAGGTGCGCACGGCTTCAACTTCATGACGCAGCTCTATCCGAGCACGGCCGGCAACTGCGTCTGGGTACTGCCCGGCAGCCATAAGCTCGGCAAGGCCGACATCAAGAAATTGGTGGCCGAGAGCGGCTCCGACCGGATCGAGGGCGCCGTGCCCATGCTGTGTGCGGCCGGTGACACGATCGTCACCAACCGCCAGCTCCTGCACGGCTCGTTCGCCAATTCATCGCCCGACCGGCGCATCACGCTGAACGAGGGCTTCTTTCCGAGGAAGCGCGTGCTGGGCGTGACGGCGCGGCGGCTGAACGGCGCGGTCGAGACCTACGACGGGGCGCGCATCGACGAGCGGTGCCGCATCCTCCAGATCGCCATCGACGCGCGGCGGCAGCGCTTCCCGCAGGAGCGCGCCTACGTCTATCGGCCACTGGCCGGCCACGAGGACGAGAACCGCTGGAACGAGACGACGCGCGAGACGGTGCTGAAGAATTATAACCAGCGCGACATGTTCATCTGAGCAGGCACTCATGACTCTCGACAGCACCGCCGACCGGCGGCTTCGCCAACGCGCCCAGCGCGTCATTCCCGGCGGCATGTACGGACACCTGCGCAGTGACCGGCTGCCCGCCGGTTATCCGCAGTTCTTCGAACGGGGCGAGGGCTGCCACCTGTGGGACGTGAACGGCCGGCGCTATGTCGACTTCATGTGCAGCTGGGGGCCGATCGTGGTCGGCCACAAGAATCCGGTGGTCGCCGAGGCGGTCGAGCGCCAGATGGCGGCGGGCGATTGTCTGAACGGACCGTCGGAGCGCTTGGTCGAGCTCGCCGAACGCCTGGTCGGGCTGATCCCGCACGCCGACTGGGCGTTGTTCGGCAAGAACGGCACCGACGCCACCACGACCTGCGTGACGCTGGCGCGCGCAGCCTCGGGCAAGCGCAAGATTCTGGTGGCGGAGGGCGCCTATCATGGCGCCATCCCGTGGTGCACGCCCAACCCGGCGGGCGTCACGGCCGAGGACCGGGCGCACATGCTCACCTTCAAGTACAACGACACCGGCAGCCTGGAGACCGCCGTGCAGCGCGCCGGCGACGATCTGGCCGGCATCGTCGTCTCCGCCTTCAAGCACGATTTCGGCAAGGACCAGGAGATGCCCAACGCCGCCTTCGCGCGCCGCGCCCGCGAACTCTGCGATGCCAACGACGCGGCCCTCATCGTCGACGACGTGCGCGCGGGTTTCCGCCTCACGCTGCGTGGAAGCTGGGACCTGGTCGGCGTGCAGCCCGACCTCAGCGCCTGGAGCAAGGCGATCGCCAACGGCCACGCGCTGGCCGCGGTCACCGGCAACGACCGCTACCGCGACGCCGCCTCCAGGCTTTACGTGACGGGCTCGTTCTGGTGCAGCGCCGTGTCGATGGCGGCCGCACTCGCCACGCTCGACGTGCTGGAGAGCGTTGATGGCCCCACGCGCGCATGCGCAAGATGGGCCAGCGCCTGCGCGACGGGATTGCGGCGCAAGCGGCCGAGTTCGGCATCGGCGTCCGCCAGAGCGGGCCGCCGCAGATGCCGACCGTGCTGTTCGACGACGACCCCGATTGCGAGAAGGGCAACTGCTTCACATTGGAGGCGCTGAAGCACGGCGCCTACCTGCATCCGCGCCACAACATGTTCCTGTCGACGGCGCACACCGAGGCCGACATCGATGTCGCCCTGGAGGCGACGCGGGCGGGTTTCAAGGCGCTGGCGTCGTCACGCTGACGCCGCCGTCATCCGCGACCGAGGGAAGCCTGCCGGGTCGTCCGACGAATTCGTGCCGGTGGACCGGCTTGCCGGCAATACGGTTGGGGCAAGGCGCGAGTTCGGATAAGGTCGCAACAGTGCCCATCTATCTCGACATCTCCCATCCCGACCGTCTGGTCGTCGCGGTCATCCACGGGACGGTGACCGGTGAGGATATCCTCGGCGTGGTGAAGCAGTTCGCCGCGACCGGCGCGTGGCAGTACCGCAAGATCATCGATGTCTCGATCGGAACTGCGATCATCGACGAGAAGGGCCTGGAGTCGCTGGGGGCTATAGCGCGCGCCAATGCCGGGAATACGACACGCGGCCCGACGGCATTCGTGGTCGATCCCGCCCGCGGGAAAGTCGTGGAGCAGTTCATCAAGATGACCGACGGCGACCGTCCGGTAAAGACGTTTCACAGCATTCACGACGCCCGGAAATGGCTCAACGAGAACACCAAACCCTAGGCATTTTCACATGCCGCGGGTTCGTCGAACTCACGCCGTCCGTCCGCCGCTCTTCCAGAAGCGATTGAGCGTCGCCACATCGCCGTTGAAAAGGTTGCGGTCGCAGTGGCCGACGCCGGCGACGGCGCGGGGCTCGCTGCCGTAGGCGAAGTTGGCCGCGGTCTCGTCGGCGGCATACTGCCAGAGACGCCAGCCCTTGCCGGCCCATGCGTTGGGAATCTGCGGATCCTCGCGATAGTCGGCCAGCCACAGGTCGCAGCGTGCCAGGGTCGAGCCCGGCGTCACGGCCGCCCCCAGTTTAAGGCGCCGCCGGCCGTATACCTCGCCGTTGGCCCAGGCCGGATGGGTATAGACCATCGGCAGCCGTCCGGTCGCGCGCTGTACCGCCAGCACGAATTCCTCGGCCTGCGGGAGGGTCATGGTGTTGCGCGGGTTCCCCTCGTTCGGCTCGAGATCGAGGGCCATGAGCGTCGCCGGCCCCGGCCGGCAGGCCGACAGGAAGGCGGTGGCCTGCTTCTCGCCCGAGTACTGGCGCGTGCCGAAATGGTAGCCGCCCCACAGCAGCCCGGCCGCCTCGGCCTGGCGGCGGCGCTGGCCGTAGGAAGGATCGAACCAGTCGCCGCCCTCGGTCACCTTGTGCAGGACGGCGAGGATGTTGCTACGGCGGACCGCCGCGAAGTCGGTGACGGTGACGTTGTGGCTGATGTCGATCACCGCATCCAGCCCGGGCACCGAATGGCGGGACGTCGCGGCCGCATGGTCGAAGCCAGCACCCTTGGGCGGCTGTCCGCCGCAACCGGCCAATGCCGGCGCCGCCAGGCCCGCCAGCCCCCCCAAGACACCCCGACGAGAAATCATTCAACCAACATCAGCTTCGATGGATAGAAATTGAAGTTTACCATGTCTGCCCGCAAGAAGGCGGGAAATTGCGCCGCGGCACCGGCGCGCGGCTCAGACGCGCTTGCGGACGATGTGGCTGCGGTTCGAGGTGAAGGGTCGCACCCCGCTCGCCCAGCGTCCCTTCTCCACCGCCTCCGCCCATTCCCGGCTCAGCAGCACGTCGGGGCTGTCGATTTCGTAGATCGCGACATAGCGCGCCGCGGTGCCGCCATCGAGCGGCTTGCGCTCGCCGCCGAGCATGAAGGCGGCGGGCTCGGTCTTCCAGCGGGTGACCGCCCGGACACCCGGCACCTTCAGCAGCAGCGGCACGTGCTCGGTGTCGTAGACCTCGTTGAACAGCGCCTCCTTCTCCGGCGTCACGTCCATACTGACGATGAACAGGTAGTTCGTCGCGATCGGCATGTTGTGCTCCCTCGAGTCAGTCGGCGGCGGCGGCGCGCGCCGTCCGGAAAGCCGGCATCACTTCCTTGGCGAAGCGATCGAGCTGCTCCAGGGCCACGGCGAGCGGCGTGCCGAGCGCCATGCTGCAGTTGACGCGGTCGAGCCCCGGGTAACGCTTCTCCACCGCCTTGAGCTGCCCGATGACGTCCTGGGGCGTGCCGGCCAGGAAACCGCCGGCCTTCACCGCATCCTCGATCGTCGGCAGCTTGGTCGTGGCGGCGAGGCGCGGATCGCGCATGGCTGCGATCTGCTCGTCGGAGAGTGCACGCACCAGGCGCAGCTCGCCGAACATCTTCATGTTCTCCTCGTAGTACCTGCCCGCTTCGCGCATGGCCGCCTCGCGGCTTTCGGCGATGAAGTACTGGAACCCCAGCGACAGGCGTTCGCCGAGCGCGAGCTTTACGCCGCGGCGCGCGTAGGCTGCCTGGAAGGCCGTCATGTGCCGGTCGACCGCGCCGCCCTCGGCCGAGCCGCCGCCGATCACGCCGGAGATGCCGTGCTTGGCCATGAAGTCGAAGGCGCGGTCGGAGCCGCTCTGGATCGGCTGCCAGCATTCGACCGGCCGGCGCAGCGGACGCGGCACCAGGGTGATGTCCTTCAGCGTGTCGCCGCGATAGGGCACCGCGGGCGGGATCGTGTAGTAGGTGCCCTTGTGGGAGAAGCGTTCCTCGTTGAAGGCCTTGAAGACGACGTCGCAGCCCTCCTCGAACATCTCGCGGTTGGCGGCCTGGTCGATGAGCGGAGCGCCGAAACTCTCGACCTCGCGCGTGTGATAGCCGCGTGCCACGCCGAAGGTGACGCGGCCGCCGCTCAGCACGTCGGCCATGGCATAGTCCTCGGCCAGGCGCAGCGGATGCCACATCGGCACGACGTTGAAGCCGCAGCCGATGCGGAGGTTCCTGGTCACGCCCGTGAGGTGCAGCGCCATCATCAGGAGGTTCGGGATGCACTCCGTCCCCTCGGGCTGGAAATGGTGCTCGGCCATCCAGAAGGTGTTGTAGCCGAGGCCGTCCATCTTCCTGGCGTAGGCCACGGCCTTGTGCAGGACGCCCGCCAGTTCCTCGTTGGGGTAGCGGCGCTGGCTGATCGGCGTGCCGCCGTAGCCGGCGTTTTCCAGGTCGACCGAGCCGACGTAGGAGCTGTCGAATTTGGTGATCATGGCGCGTTTCCTCCACGGCACTGGCGGCCGGTAGGAGGCAATTGAGCCCACCGATGACGGGACTTGGCAATTCCCTTGCGGTCATCCCCGTACGGCGCCTTTCGCAGGGTGACCCCGGACGGATTGACGCCCGTCACCACCGGCCCAGTATGCGGCCGAGGATCAGAGGATCGAGGACATCCCATGGACACGCGTGTTCAGCCGGTGGTCGCGACGAGCGCGCCGGAACGGGCTCGCGCCCTGCAGTCGCTGCTGGACGCGCACGGCGCCGAGATGGACCGTCGCCGCGAGCTTACGCCGGAAGTCGTGGACGCCCTCGTCGCCCAGGACATGCTGCGCCTGCTGCTGCCGAAGAACCTCGGCGGCCAGGAGATCCACCTGCTGGAGTTCTGCAAGACCACCGAGGCGCTCGCCTGGGCCGATGCCAGCGTCGGCTGGTTCATCAACCAGTCCAACGTCTCCTCGGCGACGTCGGCCGCTGCCATGCCGCCGGCCGCGGCGGCCGCGTTGTTCGGCGACCCGCGCGAAGGCCTCGCCTGGGGCGCCCGGCACAACAAGAGCAAGGCCATCCGCGTCGAGGGCGGCTATCGCCTCAGCGGCACCTGGAGCTTCGCCAGCGGCGGCCGCCACACGCGGTGGCTCGGCGCCCACAGCGCGGTGCAGAATCCCGACGGCCGGCCGCACCTGCGCTACGGCCGGCCGGACGACCGCAGCTTCCTGTTCCTGCGCGCCGACGCATCGATCACCGACGACTGGTACGTGCTCGGTCTCAGGGGCACCGGCAGCGACACCTACACGGTGGAGGATCTCTTCGTGCCCGACGAACGCGCGCCGGCGCGCGATGCGCCCGAGGAGCGGCGGGAGAACGGGCCGATCTACACCATCATGTCGACGCTGCTCTATGCGACGGGCTTCTGCGGCGTGACCCTGGGCCTCGCGCGACGGCTGTTCGAAACCTATGTCGAACTCGCCCGCGGCCGGCACAGCCGCGCCTCGAGCAACGCCATGGTGAGCAACAACGCCGTGCAACGCGAGATCGGCTTGCTGGAAGCCAGGCTCTCCGCCGCCCGCGCGTTCCTGCACGAGGCGGTCTGCGAGGTCTACGACGCGGCTGCGGCGGGCAAACTCGACGTCGACCTGCGGATGCGGCTCAGGCTCGCCACCACATACGGCATGAACGAGGCGACGGAAGTCGCGATCGCGTCGTATCGCAGCGCTGGAACGCTGGCGATCCTGGATTCGGGCCCCTTCGAGCGCCGATTCCGCGACGCCATGAGCGCCAGCCAGCACCTGCAGGCCATGCTGCCGCACGCCGAAATGGTCGGCCGCCATATCCTCGGCACCGACAACGTGATCCAGCATATCTGAGGGCGGAATTCGCGGGCGGCGCGCATTGACAGAGAAGGCCGATGCACCGCCAATCCCGACGATGCATTACGACTACATCGTTGTAGGTGCCGGATCGGCCGGCGCCGTCGTCGCGAACAGGCTTTCGGCGGATCCGCGCCACCGCGTGCTGCTGCTGGAAGCAGGACCCGCCAGCCATCCCTGGACCCGCATCCCCGTCGGCTACGCCCGCCTGATCACCAACCCCGCCGCCAACTGGCTGTACAGTTCGGAACCCGAGGCCAACACCAACGGCCGAAAGCTGCCGGTGCCGCGCGGCCGGCTGCTGGGCGGCTCCAGCGCGATCAACGGCCTCGCCTTCGTGCGCGGCCAGGCCCAGGATTTCGACACCTGGGCGCAGATGGGCAATGCGGGCTGGTCCTACGAGAGCGTGCTGCCCTTTTTCAAGCGCATGGAGGGCTACGAAGGCGGCGGCGACGATCGCTTTCGCGGTCGCGACGGCCCGCTCCGCGTCACCAATCCCGAGCCGCGCGATCCGCTCTACGCCGCGCTGATCAAGGCGGCGGGCGAGGTCGGGATCGCGCACAATCCGGATTACAACGGCGCCCGGCAGGACGGCATCGCCATGAGCCAGGCGACGATCGCGGCCGGCCGACGCATGAGCACGGCCCGTTGCTATCTGGACCCGATCCGGCGGCGCCCGAATCTCCATATCGAGACGGGAGCGCTCGTGGAGTCTCTCGTGCTCGACGGCAAACGCTGCACAGGTGTCCGGTATTCCGTCGGAGACCGCTCGCGCGAGGCGCGTGCCGCGCACGACGTCGTGGTGAGCGGCGGCTCGATCAATTCCCCGCAATTGCTGGAGCTGTCGGGCATCGGCCAACCGGAGCGGCTGCGCGACCTCGGCATAGAAGTGCGCCATGCCCTGCCGGGCGTCGGCGAAAATCTGCGCGACCACTACGCGCCGCGGACGCGGTGGGCCATCGGCACAAGGGGAATCACCTTCAACGACCGCGGCCGCGGGCTCGGGCTCGTGCGGCAGGCGCTGCGCTACGCCATCTCGGGGCAAGGTCTGCTCGGCATGGTCGGGGCGCCGATGCGCGCCTTCGTCCGCTCGCGCGACGGCCTTGCCGCGCCCGACCTGCTGTTGGGCTGGGTGCCGATGCTGACCGAACCCGGCCCGAAGGGTCCGCGGATCGCTCGCCAGTCCGGCGTCACCTGCTACGCGCACCCGATGCGGCCGGAGAGCAGGGGCCACATCCACATCGTCTCTTCGGATCCACGGCAGCCGCCAGCGATCAATTTCAACTTTCTCTCCTCAGCCGTGGATGCCGCGCTCACGGTGCGCGCCGTCCGCATCGCCCGCGCCATCATGAACGCGCCCGCGATGGCGCCGCTCAGGGTGACGGAGATGGCGCCCGGCACAGGCAGGGACGCGGACGAGGAAATCCTGGACTGGGTGAGGAGCGCGGCGGAAACGACCTACCACCCCGTCGGGACCTGCAAGATGGGTTCCGATGCGATGGCCGTCGTCGACCATCGACTCCGCGTCCACGGCATCGACGGGCTGCGGGTCGCCGACGCTTCGATCATGCCGACGCTCACCTCGGGCAACACCAACGCGCCTTCGATCATGATCGGGGAGAAGGCAGCGGACATGGTGTTGGAGCGATAGCTGCTGCCTAGCCGGTCTGCGCGGGTTTCCGGTTGGATCACGGTGCCGCCACGACAGTCGCGACGACCGATTTCGCGATGGACGCGCGCTCCGGCGACTGCGCGAACCGGTCTGAGGCGGCCACGGGCGCAAGAGTGCATCCCGGCGTTGGGTATCCCCGGCAAACATGCCATCCTGCCCGGCAAGCCGTTTCAAACGGCCGATGCTGCACGGGTCAGCCATCACGCTTCGAGAGCCCGTCGACCGAGACGAGCGAGAAGACCTGTCGCCGAATTCGATGGAGAGGCGCGTCACATGAGTTCCCTGCTCGTCAAGAATGCCTTCATTGTCACGATGGACGAGGCCCGCCGGGAGCTTCCGGACGCGGGGCTGTACGCGGTCGACGGAGTCATCAATGCAGTGGGACCCGCCTCGGACCTTCCCCGCACAGCGGACACCGTTCTCGACCTGACGGGACACATCGTCCTGCCGGGCCTGATCAACGGTCACCATCATCTCGACCAGGTCCTGACGCGAAATCTCGTGTCAGCCCAGAACAACAACCTCTTCCGGTGGCTAAAGGCGCACTACCGTCTGTGGGCGGCGCGGACGCCGGAAGCGAGCCGGACCGCGACCCTGATTGGGTGCGCGGAATTGGCGCTGTCGGGCTGTACGACGGTGTTCGATCACGCCTACGTCTTCAAGAACGGGTGCAGGGTCGACGATCAGATCGCCGCCGCAGCGGAGATCGGCGTGCGTTTCGCGGTATCGAGGGGCTCGATGTCGCTCGGGGAGTCGAAGGGCGGTCTTCCACCCGATTCGTGCGTCGAGGACGAGGACGACATCCTTGCCGACTGCGAGCGGGTGATCGGCCGCTACCACGATGGCAGCCACGGTTCGATGACGCAGATCGTCCTCGCCCCGTGCTCGCCGTTTTCCGTGACGGCCGGTCTGTTGCGTGACTCCGCCGACCTCGCCCGCCGGCGGAATGTCCGGCTGCACACGCACCTCTGCGAAACCCGCGACGAAGAACGCTACACGCTCGAGCATTTCGGCCTGCGCCCGGTCGACTACATGAGGACGGTGGGCTGGATGGACGACGACGTCTGGTATGCCCATGCCATCCACGTCAACGACGCCGAGATCGCCGCCTTCGCCAAGGCGGGCGTCGGGGCGTGCCACTGCCCCTGTTCCAACATGCGCCTGGCCTCCGGTATCGCGCCGGTCATGAAATACCGGCGGGCCGGCGTGAAGGTCGGCATCGGCGTGGATGGTTCCGCCAGCAACGACGGCAACAACATGCTGGGCGAGGTCCGCCAAGCCATGCTCCTGGCCCGCCTGCAGATGGGCCTGCGCCCGCCCGAAGGGCCCGACACCGAACTCTCGACGTCGGACGCGCGGCGCGACAGCGAATGGATGACGGCGCGGCAGGCGCTCGAGCTGGCGACGATCGGCGGGGCATCCCTCCTGGGACGCACCGACATCGGATCGCTGGCCGCGGGCAAGATGTGCGACTTCTTCACACTGGACCTCAACTCGCTGGCCTATGCCGGAGCGCTGAGCGATCCCGTCGCCGCGACCCTGTTCTGTGCCCCGCAGAGTGCCCGCCACACCGTGGTCGGCGGCAGGCAGATCGTGCAGGACGGAAGGATCGTCACGGTCGACATTCCCGCGGTCATCGCGGAGCACAACCGGCATGCCGCCCGACTCCTCGAAACGACATGAGCAACGCCACCCTGCGCGGAACCGCCATCTGGCTCGTGACGACGCTATTCCTAGTCTATCAAAACCTGCTGAACACGATGTTCGGGCTGGTGTCGCCGCGGATCGGCCACGACCTGGCAATCGACGCGGCGCAGCTGGGCCTGCTCGCGGCGGCCTTCGGCTACGCCTATGGCGCGATGCAGATTCCCGTCGGCGTCTTCTTCGACCGGCTGGATCCCCGCGGACTGCTGACGGCAGCGACCCTGGCCTGCGCGGCCGGCGCATTGGTGTTCGCGCAGTCGGGCGGCTTTGGCACTGCGCTGGCCGGGCGGACGCTGATGGGACTGGGCGGCGCTCTGGCCTATGTCGGCGCCAGCGCCCTGATGGCGGTGTGGTGGCCGACCCGCCTCGCGCTGATGCTTGGGCTGGTCCAGTTCGGCGATGCGGTGGGCTCGGCCGCCGGCCAGCCGGCCATGGCCGCCCTTTCCGAAATCCTTGGCTGGAGGCAGATGGTTTTCGGGGCCGCCGCCGTGGGCGCGGCCATGGCACTGTGCATGTGGCTGCTCGTCCGAAGACCGACCGGCACCGACGCGCGTGTCGGCCGGGCGCCCTTGTGGCCGTCGGTGCGCGGCGTGGTGCGAAAGCCCCTCCTGTGGATCGCCGCGCTCTATGCCAGCGGCACGATCGGGACGATCTTCAGCTACGGGGTCGTGTGGGACGTCGCGCTGCAGCAAGCGTTCGGCAATGACCTGCGGACATCGGCAGACGTCAATGCGTGGCTATTCGTCGGCTTCGGGGTGGGCGCCGTCTGCATCGGGTGGCTTTCCCAACGTCGCCTGCTCTCGCGGCTCATCCTGCTCGTCGTGCCGCCCATCATCTCGTCGATCCTGATCGCGCTGCTGATCTTCCTGCCCCGCATCGGCGATCCGCTGCTCGTCGACCTGGCGACGGCCGGAATCGGTCTGGGATGCGGATCGTCGGTCGTTGCTTTCGAGATCGTCGCCCTTTCCGAGCAACCAAGCCTGCGCGGAACTGCCATCGGCTTCGTCAATGCCGTCGCCTTCTTCGCGGCGTCGGGGTTGCAGGCCCTGCACGGCCTGATGACGGGTAGCGATCTTTCCAGTGTCGTCGGCGTTCTATGGATATATCCCCCGATCCTGGTCGCCTCGGCGATCGCGGGATTGCTGATGGTTCAGGGACCGCGCTTCAGCCCCAGCGACGCCAGGTAGCTCCAGCGAATCGTGCCGTTCCTGAACTTGATGCCCTCGAGATATTCGGCGACGGCGCGGTCGACCAGTTCCGGTGAAGGCTTATCCGTCCGCTTGCCGTCGGCATAGGCCACGATCTGGTCCCAGCCGGCGGGGCGCGGGACCGAGACCACGGTCGAGGGCGTGTCGAGGTTCTTGTAGGTCCAGAACGACCAACCGATGCCGTGCGTGTCGTGCAGGCGGCGGAAGTCCTCGTTCCATTCGTCGGTGAGTTCACCGGTCTCGCCCAGGAACAGCGGCACGTCGTATAGGTTGGCGAAATTCAGGTGCCGCTGGATCGAATCGCGCTTCGTCGAGGCCCAGAACGAGTGATAGGTGTAGGCGAGGTTCCTGGCAAAGGGCGGGCCGAACATGGCGAAGCTCGAACTCCACTGGCCAGCCGCGAGGATCACGATGCGATCGGGATCGACCTCGCGGATCGCCTTCGTCGTGCGCTTGTAGAAGGGCTCAAGCCGCGCGTTCAGCGTCGCCACGTCGTGATAGGGCGCGATCGGCTCGTTGAGGATGTCGTAGCCCAGGATCGCCGGATTGCCACTGTAGCGCGCCGCCACCGCTCGCCACAGTTTCACCGTGAGATCGCGGTCGCGCGGTACGTAGAACATCAGCGGATAGCCCGGCCCGTCGTCGTGGTTGATGCCGGTCTGGCCACCGGGGGCCGCGTGCAGGTCGGGAATGACATAGAGCCCGGAAGCGGCGGCCCAGCCGACGACGCGGTCGAGCAGCGCCCAGCCTTCGCCTTCGATCTCGCCGTCCGCCGTCATGAACAGCCGCCAGTGCAGCGGCACGCGCACCATGTTGAAGCCCGCCGACTTGATGAAGCGGATGTCGTCCTCGGCGATGTAGGTGTCGCGGTACCGCCGCCAGAACGCCGCCGCGCGCTCCGGCCCCAGCAGGCGGTCGAAGGCACTGAAAATCTGGCGCGGCGCCTTGGCGACCTCGAACTTGAACATATAGCCCTCGGGCATCAGCCAGTTGCCGAGGCTGATGCCCTTGAGATGGATCGTGCCACCGTCGGGGGCGACGAAGTTCTTGCCTTCGATGCGGACGAGGCCGCTCTGCGCGCCCGCCGGAACGGCGAGACCGAGGAACAGCAGCAGGGCGAGCAGGAGGCGCATGACGGCACTGTAACAGCCGACTAAGCTTCGGCCCATGCTTCTCGCCTCCCTTCTCGTGCCGATCGCCGTCGGGATGATCGTGCTCCTGGTCCAGCGCGTCCGCCTGCCCGCCTTCCTCGCCATCATGGCCACCGTGGTGGTCTATGGCATCGCTGCCAACATGACCTTCCAGTCGGTCGGCAAGGCCTTCGGCCTCGGCTTCACGACGGCGCTCGAGCAGGTGGGTCTGCTGGTGGTGGCCGGCGCACTGGCGGGCACGGTGCTGCTGCGCACGCCGCTCGGCACCGGCGCGGCGGCCGCAGCCGGGGCGCTGGCGGGCCTGGGCGGCACGGCGGCGGGCGGGCTGGCGCTCCTGCAGCCGGCCGGCCAGGACGCGCCGAGGCGCGCACTCGGCATGGCGCTCACCTTGCTCGCGGTCGCGGCCCTGGTGGCACCCTCGCCGCTTGCGGTGGCCGCTGGGTCGGTGATGAAGGCAAACCTCCGCACGGAGCTGATGATCGGCGTGCCGGTCGCGGTCGTGGCCGCAGCGCTCGGCTGGTGGCATGTGGCGCGACAGGTACCGTCGTCCGACGCGCCGGGCCGGCTCACGTGGGCGTGGCTCTGCATCGGCATCCCGATCGCGCTGCTGGTCGTGCAGTCCGTCGCCCAGATGCCGAGCGAGCCGCTGGGCAAGGGCGGCGCGCGCGAGTTTTATACCGGCATCGCGAAGCCCCTGATCCTGACCGCCATCGCAATCACGCTGGCGGTCGTGCTCGCAAGACGCTGGGAACCATCGATGCTGGTCGGCCGCAGCTGGGCGCCGCTGCTGCTCGCGGTCGGCGCCTCGGGCGGGCTCGCCCGCGTGTTCGACGAGACCGGCATGGCCGAGCTTCTGGCCGAGTACGCGCTGCATCCGCGCTACGGCGTGCTGACGCCGTTTCTGGCGGCGGCCATCGTGAAGACCATGCAGGGCAATTCGCTGACCGCGGTGCTCACGGCCTCGGGCATGGTCGAGCCCATGCTGCCGGCACTCGGCCTCGACAGTGCCTCGGGACGGGCGCTTGCCGCCGCGGCGGTGGGCGCGGGCTCGATGGCGGTGTGCCACGTCAACGACCCGTTCTTCTGGATCGCCGCCACCATGGGCCGGCTCTCGCCCGGCCGGGCGCTCTACGTGATCTCGCTGGGCAGCGCGGTCATGGCGATCGGCGCGCTGGTCGCGATCGCGGCGATGCGTCAGCTCTTCTGAGCGGGCGTCGCGGCGGCGGCGACCGTGCGCGTGAGCTGCGCAACGGCCGACGCGAAACCGCACAACGCCTCAAGGGCCGTCTTGGACTCCGCCAGGGCGGCACGGATCGCACGGTCCTCGTCCGACAGCGGACGGTCCGCGCGGGGCAGGGCGAGCGCCTCCGAAATGCCGACCAGCAGCGTCTCGATCGACAGCGTGCGGCCTCCCCGCCAGGGCTGCTCGTGACGCAGCCACACGTCGAGGTCGACCGCCAGTTCATGACGGCCGCCGCGCGCGGGCGCGACATCAAATGCCGAGGCAATCAGTGCCTCGATCGTGCCGCCCGGGCCTGGCGGCGCCGCCGGCGCATAGACGATGAGTGGCGCGTCGACGAGGGCGGCACACCATTGCAGCAGCGGCTCGCCCCTTGCCACGAGATGGCCGAGTTCGGCTGCGAGGCCCGGCAGGTGATGCCGCCTGCCCTCGCGGACCAGTTCGACAAGATCGGCCAGCACCTGGCCCGAGAGCGCGGCGGCGGCGAACCACTCTCGGCCGTGGGCCTCGTCGGCGCCCAGGCGCTGCAGCAGCAGCTCGGCGTTCTGCCGGCGATGGGCGCGGGCGCGCTCGTTGCCGACATGGTCGACCGGCGCGGCGGTCTCCTGGACGATCGCGGGCGTCACGAAGCCCTCGGGCGCGAAGTCGCTCGAGGTGCCGATGATCTGGCCGCCGGCGGCGACCACGGCCTCGTCGCCACGCCACGCCACGGTCAGCCGCAGCAAGCCGGGCGCGCGCAGGCGCAGGTGAAGCGTGCGCACGACCAGCGGCGCATAGCCCTCGCGCTGAAGTTCGACCCGCAACCGGCCCGATGCCTTGGCGCGGATGGTGAGGCCTTGCCGTCCGTCGCGCTTGCGCAGCAGGGTCTGCGTGACCGCAGGAGGCCACGACGCCACCTGCAGTTCGACGAAGAGATTGCCTTCCGCCGAATCGTCCGACATGCTCGTCTCCTCCATTCAATGCGACGCGGCGGGAGCTCTGGCCATGTGATCGCGGGCGTGATCGCCACCCGGTTCGGCGCAGCGCCGCACGGCGGCGACGGCCTTGCCGCCGCGGCCGGCGCCAAGGTCGATTTCGGCCTCGCCGTCGAATGCCTCGGGCGCGCCGGGGCGCTCGCCGAGGAGATCGAAGCGCAACATCATCGACCGACCCGCCTGCATCGCATCGAGGAGGCGCTCGGACAGGACCGGCGCCTGCTGGCGTCGGGCGTCGGCCAGAACCACGTGGTCGCCGGCGAATAGAACATCGGCGGGGAAGACCCGGCCATCGATGGCGATCTCCGCCCGTGCCGCCGCCTTCAGGCGATGCGGCGCCGCGCCGACCGGCAGCAACGGCCCCGGCGTCGACAGGTAGACCTGGAGCTGCAGGCCGCGGTCGGTGCCGGCTTCCTCGCAGACCAGGGCCACGACATCGATGTTGAGGTTGCTCGACGCCGGTTCAGCGACGGCATAGCTCGGCGCGCTCACGCCTTCCTCGAGACGCCAGCCGCCCGCCGTTGCCGCCGTCACGCTTGTGCCGGCAAGGACAGCCGACAGCGCCAGCGCCGCCAGGCCGGATCGTCCGGGGTTCAAGAGGGTGTGCACGACCATGTCCTCCCCACTTGGGAGGCAATTTGGACCGTTGCGAGGCAGACCCCATGATTTGGATCAAGCCGGCGTCAAACGCCGGAAATCAGTCGAGCCGGACGCCCGATGCCTGCACGGCGGGCGCCCAAAGCTTGCGGTCCTGGGCCAGGAACTGGTCGAAGCCCTTGCGGCCGGGCGGCGGCATGTCGAGCCCGAGGTCATTGCTCCAGCGCCTCTGGATGTCGGGGCTCTTCAGCACCTCGGCGATCGCGGCCTCGAGGCGGGCCAGGATCGGCTCTGGCGTGCCGGCGGGCGCGCCGACGCCGTACCACGAGGTGGCGACGTAGCCCGGCAGGGTCTCGGCGATGGCCGGGATCTCGGGCGCCGCCTTGGAACGCTCGGCCGAGGTCACGCCCAGCCCCTTCAGCTTCTTCGCCCGCACGTGCGGCAGCATCGAGGGCATGTTGGCGAACATCATGTTCACCGTGCCGGCCATGAGATCGTTGTAGACCGGCCCCGCGCCCTTGTAGGGCACATGGATGATGTCGATCCCCGCCATCTTCTTGAACAGCTCGCCGCTCAGGTGCAGCGACGTGCCGGGGCCGGACGAGGCGAAGGAATATTTGCCCGGCTCTTTCCTGCAGAGCGCGATCAGCTCGGCAACGTTGTCGGCCGGCAGCGACGGCGTGACGCCCAAGAGGTTGGCGAGCGTGGCCAGCCGCGAGACGCCCACGATGTCCTTGTCCGGGTTGTAGGGCAGCTTCGAGTAAAGCATCGGGTTCAGCGTGTGGCTGGCCACCGAGATCAGGCCGAAGGTGTAGCCGTCTGGCGTGGCGCGCGCGAGTTCGGCCATGCCGATGTTGCCGCCCGCCCCGCCCTTGTTCTCGACCACGAAGGTCTGGCCCAGGACCTTGGAAAGCTGGTCGCAGATCAGCCGGCTCACCGTGTCCGTCCCGCCGCCCGGCGCGAAGGGGCAGATGAAGCGCACGGTCTTGCTGGGCCAGGCGGATTGGGCCCGGACCGATGGCGCGCGGACGATCGACGGTGCAGCAAGGGCTGCAACGAGCAGGCTACGTCTCTTCATTTCGTTTCCTCGATGTTCGTTCTTTGGCGACAGCCTACCTCACCGCGCGGCGCCGTGCGAACGGCGGTCGGTCGTTCGTCGTCGCACAAACAAACTGCTGTCGCGATGTGAAGACCTACAATTAAGACACTGCGAGCCTTTGTTTCGTCCGCATTACGACAGATCATCCGCCGCGTGGGATGTTGCCGCGATGGGTGCGGGCCGGCGAGCATGTTCAGAACTGAATGCCTTGACGCAAACCTGCGCAGGCGGATGCTGACTCACACAGCGAATCTGTACCCGCGCTCGCCTGTGAGCCGCGTCGCGAGAGCCATGCCATCGAGTTCGGATGATGAGTTTGATCAACCTGTCGATCCGTCCATGCCACTGCGCCGGCCGCGGGGGACCAGCGGGAGCCGGCCGCCCGTGCAAACACGCCTCCAGGACCACGTCCGGGTGCTCGCCGTCGTCCAGCGCCTGATCCTGCGCGACATGGACCGGCTGAACCTCAGCCTGCGCGGCGCGGCGCGCACCGGTCGGATTCCGGTCGGCACGCTGTCGTTCCTGCTCGACGGCAGCCGCGTCACCGATCCCGACAAGCAGCCGAAGCGACGCTGCCACAGGGGCACTCTGCTCCATCTGCGCGCCATGCCCTGGATCCGGCCGCTCACGGAGCGGACGCTCGACCGGCTGCTCGCCACCGGCGACCGGCGCGTCGGACTCTAGGTCGGAGGCCAGCGGGTCGGGGGCGTTCAGAATTGGACGATTGCTTCTCCGTGCACTTGTGGCAACTCTTTCAACCCTTGTGTAACGAGCGCCCGGAGACCAGCCATGCGCGTATTTGCTAGCTGCCTTCTCGCCAGCGCCACGATCGCGAGTCCGGCCACGATGCTGGCCGGCCATGCGCAGCAGGAAGCCACCCCCGTCGCGCTGTCGACCGCCGAGGTGTTCGACAGCGACGACATCCTGGGCGCCAGCGTCAAGCAGATCGGACGGCTCGGGCGGCGCGAGGCCGAGGCGCTCGCCCGCATGCTGGCCGATTGCCGCGAGGCGCCGACGTCGGATGCGGTGGCCGACGGCTATTGCCACCGCGCCCGCGGCTATTTCGAGATCGTCACCATGCCCTACGGCCCGCTGGGCGTCCTGTTCGCCGCCTTCAGCGCCAGGTTGACCTGGACGCACGCCGACTGGCAGCGCCGGGACTCGCCGGAACGGGCGCGCGTGATCCGGCGCCTCGCCCGGATCGAGGGCGCATGGGGCGCCGCGGTCTATTCGCGGCTGCTCGCGCTCGACCAGGAGCGGCGGTAGGGGCGGACGGCGGCGGCGAAGCCTCCCGCCTGCCCGTGATTCGGAGGCGGACCAGAGGGCCCGCAGTCCGCTAGACTCCCCGCAATGGACTCGCCCATCCGGGAGCTGCTGCGCTCGTCCGACTTTCTGCGGCTGTGGCTGGTCGGCGCCTCCGCCAACGCCATGCGCTGGCTGGAGATGCTGGCGTCGGGCCTGTTCGCCTGGGAGGTCACGGGCTCGGCGCTGGCGGTCACCGTCGTGGTGGCGCTGCGCCAGCTGCCGCTGCTCTTCCTCGGCGCGTTCGCGGGCGCCATCTCCGAGGCGATCAACCGCAAGCTGATCCTGATGACCGCCCTCATGGTTTCGGCCATCACCTCCACCCTGCTGGCCACGCTCGCCACCACGGGCCATCTCGAACTCTGGCACGTGGCGCTGGGCAACCTCGTGAGCGGCACCATGTGGACCACCGAGATGTCGACCCGACGGCGCATGGTGGGCGAGGCGGCGGGGCCGCACCGCATCGTGCAGGCGATCGCGCTCGACAGCGCCACCAACGCCATGACCCGTATGGTGGGTCCGCTGCTGGGCGGGTTCGCCTTCCAGTGGCTGGGCATGAAGGGCGCCTACAGCCTCACCGCATTGGTGCAGTTCGCCGGCGCCTTCGCCCTGGCCGGCCTCGTGCACACCCAGGTCACGCGCAGGCTCGCCCTCGCCAACATTCCCGCCGAGATCCTCGAAGGCCTGCACTATGCCCGCACCAAGCCCACCCTCCTGCTGGTGTTCGGCATCACCGTGGTGACCAACGTCTTCGCCTTCTCCTACTCCGGCCTGGTGGCGCCGCTCGGCCTCGGTGCCTTCCATGTCTCGCCCGCCCTGGTGGGCGTGCTGGCGGCGGGCGAACCCACGGGAGCGCTGATCGGCGGCGCGCTGATCGCCGCCGGCCTCTTGCGCATGGACCGCCGCCTGGCCTTCGCCGGCGGCGCCGCGCTCTTCATGGCGGCGCTGATCGTGATGGCGCTCTCGCCCTCCTACTGGCTGGCGCTCCTGGTGCTGATCGTGGGCGGCTTTGGCACGGCGGGCTTCGGCAACATGCAATCGACCCTGATGCTGACCGAGGCGCCGCCCGAGATGCGCTCGAGGCTGATGGGCCTGGTCACGGTCGGCATCGGCACCGGCCCGCTCGGCATCCTGGCGGCCGGCCTGCTGGCAGCACCCTTGGGCCCACGCGGCGCCGTGCTGGTGATGGCGGCCGTCGGGCTGGTGCTGACGGCGGGACTGGCCTGGGCGTTGCGATCGCGGACGCCACCGACGCCGTGACGCGGGGCAGCGGCACACGATCTGTGCCGCAGGACGGCGGCAGCCGTGCCGCCGCGTGTGCCGCGCGCGCGGAATTCCACGGCCATTTCAATGCTTTGGCAACCTCCCCCGGCACAGCGCCGAGGCGCTTCGGAACCGGCTCCGAATCGCGGACCTGTTCCGCAATTCGAGCGCGTGCGACCCTCCGCCGGTGTTCGACTTTTCGATCTTCCGCGTGCGCCGCCAGCAGGCGCCGAAGGAACTGCGCGTCGGCGGCGCCCTTCTGGTGGTCCTGGGGCTTTTCATCGGGGCGGGCGCCACGTTGCTCGGCTGGGCGCTGCTGCGGATCATGATCGTCATCGCCGTCCTGTTCGTGGTCGCGGGCGTGGGCGCCTCCGTCATGCTGGGCCGGCCGATCGGGCGTGTCGGCCAATAGAGCGTCGTCCTTTGCGGACACCCCGAACGACGGCGGCGACTCGGCCGAAACTCTGTTCATCCCGTTCTCTCCACGCAGATCTGGAGTCCCGTCCAACCCGGCAATCCCTTCCACATCCCTTCGCCCCGGGTCCTCAGGGCGATGCTTGCGGCCACCGGCCGGGCGGCCCGCACAGAAGATGCACGTCGCGTCGATGATATCGAAAATATAGCCCATAACCTGCTGATCCTGCAACTTTTACATTGCTGGCAGTGCTGGCATTCGACTCTACGGCGCTGCCATCTGAAGGTCCGGCCGCGCGAGCCCGCATCATCCGAATATGCTTGAGTTCCTCGATCGTCTGGCCAATGGCCGACGTACGCGATATTGAGAAAGGAAAGGCGCGGACCATGAGGAAACTGTTTGGACCCGGCTGGAAGCCTGCGCATGGCAACAGGGCACCCATGTCACTCGGCGACCTACGCTGATCGAACGCGGCTCCCAAGGAAGGAATCATGCCGGACGCGATCCTGCGCTATTATCAGAGACTGCGCGATGCCCATGCAATCGATGCCGGTTTGGTCATCGTGTCAGGCACTCCCTCGGATCGCCTGCTGGGGCTCGATCCACTGCTCGATCAAGCGAAAGACTGCGCGATATTGGACATCGGCTGCTACGCTGGCGCCGTCTCCGAGGCTTTTGCTCGCTGTGGAGCAAGGCTTGTCCATGGCGTGGATTTCTATCGCCCTGGCCTGGAGGAAGCCCGCACACGCTTTCAGGCCTATGGGGCAGAAGCTCGCTTCGAGCGATGCGATTTGAGCGGAGGACTGCCGGCACTCAAAGCCGCACTGCCTGATCTGCGGGCGACATATGACGTCGTGCTCTATCTCGGCGTGCACCATCACCTGAAAAGGCAGATGACTTCGGAAGCGATGGATGCATTCCTCGCGGATATTCAATCGCGAACCCAATACTTCGCCGTCCGCACCACCATCGACCTATTGAACGAACTACATGGTGGTTTGGTCGGGCGGGGTTTCAATCTCTGGAAAGAGACCGATCCGGCTCCACGGCCGCTTTCTCCACTCCGAATTTATCGAAGGCAATAGCGAGGGGGCCAGGTCAACCAGCTCGATGCCGAAGCGCCTGGTTCGTCATTGGATAGCGCGACGCGAGCACCGCGGGATCCGCCAGTTGTTCCAGGACTTCTCGAAACCTGCCCACCTTGCCGGCGCGGACCTTCAGCGCATCGAGATCTCCCGACCAGCCGTCGACGCCGAGGCGATACCCATAGTCGGCGGATTTGCCCGCCCGGCTGATCTCGATTTCAAGGGCCTGCATCTCTCGAAACGACGATTTTCGAAGCGCATGATCGAAGTGCCCCAAATGCACCGGCTGTTTCGACACGAAAGCCAGGAGGCGCTCGAACCCGGCCTGCGGCGAGGCATGAAGTTGCTCGTAGCTCAGATGCAACTTGGGCCCGGGATGGCGCTCGAAAAACTCTCGTTGCTGCTCCTGGACGCGGGCCAGGCGCTCGATCCCCAGCACCGGCGAGTTGATGACGTCTGAAACGAGGCCTGTCGGAGCGTGTCGCGCCAGAATTGCGGGCTCGGCAATTTTTAGATGGTGGAACCGGGAGACCGCGAGGTCCCTGATGTCGCGCGTCAGAAGGATCAGCGGCCTTTCAACGAGGATGTCGTCGAACACGATCCAGGGATCGGCGGGGATCGCCTCGAACAGCGTCAGAAAGTCGTGGGTGAAACAGATCGACGGCGAAATCCCGGTGCGGGCTATGGTCCTCGGCGCCATGGAAATCGGCGTTCCCGTCGCCGCCTCCAGGTAGGCCTGCAGAAAATACCGCACCCAGGTCCGGCCGGCGCAGAATATCGACAGGAATGCAGTTTCACATTCCAGGAGGGCCGCGCGATCGGCATTATACCTCACGGTGGCCAATTCGAGATCGGCGAATTCCGCCGCCAGCTTCGCCTCATTGAAATCAAGGACCCTGGCCGGATAGAGGACGCCGAGGCCACGCCTGATGGCTTCGTATCCTTGCCGCGGCGTGAACTCCGCCGGCAGCATCCGTACCGCCTTCGCCGCCTCCAGGACAGCGGGGCTTAGTCGATCTTCGGCGGGAACCGTACGGGCCTCGCTCAGATCGAGTTCATAGACACGACCGTTGCTATTTGGATCGGCGTTGTCCGATGTCGAGAAATAAAGCCAACCGTCAGACCATACCGAGAATCGCCCCGACCCACTGGCCGCAATGTCGGCATGGGAACAGTGCGCTGGGCCAAGCCGAGCGCCGTCCTCCAGAAGTTCGAGAGGACAAACTTTCTTTCGCTCTTCCCTATCCGCTGCCCAGACAATCGCCTCGGGCAACTTGACGCGCCAGCATTGGGCCCGCTCATGGTGGAATGGAGGTTCAAGAATGATGGGGAATTGCATGGGCACTTTTGGATGGACTGCCTAATGGCACTGAACAGCGACAGCGGTCTCGATCAGATCAGCGCAACCCCTCGCTCGTCGCAATGAGAAGAATTTACTCCGAGTCTCAGCAGGAGAGCGCTCATCATTGGCCTCTACGTGGTGGACCAGCTCCGCGGCCGTGTTGGCCGGCACCTTCGGGTTGGCGACCAGCACATACTGATAATCCGTCGTCTGGCAGATCGGCAGGAGCGTGGTGAGGGTGTCGATCATGCCCTTCTGGACCCACGGATTGACCACGATGGTCTGCGCCGAGGTGTAGGACAGTGTATAGCCATCCGGCCGGGCGGCGGCGACGGCGCGCAGGCCGAGGCTGCCGTTGGCGCCGCCCTTGTTGTCCACGATGATCTGCTGGCCGAGGATCGGCGACATCAGCGCCGCCAGCTCGCGCGCGTTGATGTCGTTGCTGCCGCCCGGGGCATAGCCCACGACAAACGTGACCGGGCCGGTCGGCCAGGCGGCCTGTGCGCTGAGCGATGACGGGAGCGCTGCGGCGCTCAGGCCGAGAGCGACTGCGCGTCGGCGTGTGAAGACAGTCATTCTTGTCTCCAAGGGCTAACCGGCGTTCCCGCCCGAACCGGGGGCGGGCGGGAACGCTAGCACTTCGATCCGCGGCGGTCCTTTCTTTGTGTCCGCTCCTGGCACCAAACAGACGCACCTGGATCACGCTGGAGTGTCCGCTTCCGAAGGTTAAGCGGACATCACGCGGACCTGCCGTTAGGTCGCCTCATGACCCGAAGCGGACATCGGCCCTGAACAACATCCAGGCCGGATGTCCGCTGCCTCTACGAGACCCGCTTTACGCCGGGAGGCCGCCACGCACCTTCCCCCACGGGAAGGATCGACGGCGGCGTTGTCTTCGGCCAGTAGAGCCGCATCACCAGATAGATCGGACCGTTCGGTGCGGGCAGCCAGTTGCTTTCCTTGTCGGCACCCGGCGACTTGTTCTGGATGTAGAACGTGAGCGACCCGTCGGCATTCGTCTTCATGGACGGCAGCATTGGCGAATTTATCAGGTAGCGGTTGATCGGGTTTTCGATCAGCAACTGGGTCTTGCCGTCATACATCGTCAGCGACCAGAAGGCGTTGACCGGAGGAAGCTGGCCGGCCGGAAACGTCAGCGCATAGTTATGGGCGCTGCCGTCGAGCACATTGCCGTCGCTGTCGGTGCGGGTCAGCGGATACGTCGCCTCCTCTGCGTCGTTGCCATAGATGCCGCCCCTGGCGCCGGCGGCACGCTTGGACCAGTCACCGTTGTAGAAGGCGCTGTCACCGAACAACGAACTCACCCGCCAGCCGTTGACCGCCTTGCCGGCGGCGGCGACAGCGTCGTCGACCTTGCGGTCGCCCAGCTTCATGCCCAGCAGGATCTCGGCCTTGTCCTCGAGCGACAGGTCCTTGAAATTGAGGGTCTTCCCCGGGCCGATGCCGATGCTGGCCAGCTTGGCGCGAATGTCCTTCTCGTTCGGCTGCTCCGGGGCGAACTGCAACGCGAAGTCGAGGAACTCGAAGAAATTCAGTTTGACCAGCTCCTTGTCGATCTTCGGGAAGTTGATCGCAGGCGCTGCTGGAGGGGCAGGCTGGCGCAAGTAGGCAGATAGCGTTTGCATCTGATAGCCGGTCTGGACCTTCTTGACGTTGTCGAGGTCCGCCGTGTTGAAAAGCTGGGTGCGATAGGCGGCCAGCGCGAATTGCGTGGTCGACTTGAAGACCTTCTTTATCCCGGATGGCGTTGCACCCTTCCAGTCCGGCCCGACAACCATGTAGTCGCCGGCGTCGCTTCCCGTCGCACGCGTGCCGATATAGCCGAAATTGTAGGTATTGCCGTCACAGAGCATGACCGAGTAGTAGCGTTTGGGGTCCATCGCCGGGACAGAGAGAACCATCGGCTCCGCCCGCAAATCCATCCACCCGAGCGAATAGGGCGTGTCGCTGTTCGGTGTCGGAATAGCGGTGTCTTTGTAAGTGAAGACGTTGGGTTCGTTCTTGATCTGATTAAACGGCGCCTTGTACTGGCTCGATGTCCGATCGATCGCGTACTCGTACATGACGGCATAGTTCATCACGATGGGCAGGCCGTAGATGAAGCCCTCTTCGGCAACATCCTTGGCCTTGAAGAAGCCGGGTCGGCTGACCGTTGTCTGCGCGCGCACACCTTTGACCGTCAGGGCGCCTATGGGAAGGGCCGCCGCAGCCCCGACTTGGAGGAGGTGGCGTTTCGTCAGCATGTCCGGATCCTTCTCTTCTATTGTCGCCGTGAACGATCACGTGCGGGAAGAAAATATTGCACCGGCGATGCGGTTTATCAATTCGATCCGTTGACACGATCAATGTCGGCCACGTCATCGCGCGGCTCGACTCACATATGTTCTGCAATTGCCGCTTCTGACCCACAACGGAACTGGCGAGCCGGCTTACTCGATCACCTCGCCACCGAGAAGATGGCGGCGAGGCGGCGCTGTTCTTTCATTCGGGCAGCCCGGCAAGACGCTGGCCTTCGATCCATCTTTCGACATCCTGCGGTCGACGCAACAGAGTCTTGGCCATGGTATTCGACACATTGGACGCCGGGTCGAGCAGGCGCAGCTGGGTCATGAATTTCCGCGCTTCTGCGATGTTCCCGGCAAGAGCATTGGCGCAGGCGGCATTGCGAACGGCTGGCGCCCAGTGGGGCCGATGGACAAGGACCCTCGTCGCCCATCGAACCGCCTCGTCATATCTACCGAGGAACAGACAGGCGTGTGCGATTGCCGTTTCCGGGCCGGTTCCGGGGTCCCGGGGACTAAGACGCAGCGCGCGAGTGGCCTGTTCGATCGCGGCTTCATGATCGCCGAAGAAAACACTAACCAAGGCGCGATGTGTCCATGCCGCCGCCAGGTTGGGGTTGACGGATAGAGCGGCATCGATCATTGCCGCGCCAGCGTCGAGATCGTGACAGACACGAACCAGTGCATGGCCGGACCAGCACAGGGCCTGCGCATCGTCGCGGCCGATGGCCGAGACACGCAAGGCCAGGCGCCTGGTTTCGCGTTCTTCCCGTTCCTGGTCGATCACCCAGCCCTGCAGTTGACGTGTCCCGTAGCAACGGGCCGCAAGCCCGTAAGGGATGGAGGAGTCGGGATCTAGCTCGATGGCGTGATAAAACAATCGCAGCGCCTCGTCGTATGCAGTCGTCGTGTACTCGTTCATCAACGAAAGACCGCGCAGACAACAGTCGTAGGCATCGAGGTTCTCGACTGGTTTGCGCCGGACACGCTCTATCTCGATCTGGTCGAGCCTGGGCGCAATGGCACCCACGACATCCATTGTTACCTGATCCTGGAGCTCAAAAACATCCGCGAGCGATCTATCGAAGCGATCGGCCCAGAGATGCGCGCCGGTCTCGGCGTCGATCAACTGGCCGGTGATGCGCACCTTGTCGCCGGCCTTTCGCACGCTGCCTTCAAGAACGTAGCGCACACCGAGCTCACGCCCGACCTGTTTGATGTCGACGGCCTTGCCTTTGTAGGTGAAGCTCGAGTTGCGGGCGACGACGAACAGCGACTTGAAGCGCGACAGCGCGGTGATGATGTCCTCGACCATGCCGTCGGCGAAGTATTCCTGCTCGGGATCACCGCTCATGTTCTGGAATGGCAGCACGGCGATGGATGGTTTGTCGGGAAGGGCGAGCGGCACATCGGTAGATGCTGGCTTGGCAGCCGATACCGATGGCGCGGTGGCATTCCAATCCGACGGCTCCCAGCGCACGCTAAACGCCTGAACGGGCCGCTCGATGTTCTTGAGCGACAGCGCGCCAAGGCCGTCGAAGCCGGCCTTAAGCCGGCTCGCCACTGCGTCATGCACATTGCCTGAGATCACGATGCCGCCCGGTGGTGCTTCAGTTTCCAGCCGTGCCGCGACGTTCACGCCATCGCCATAGAGGTCATCGCCATCGACGATCAGGTCGCCGAGATGAAGACCGATGCGGAATACGATGCGGGTGTCTTCAGGCTGATCCCGGTTGGCCTCGGCCATGGCCTGCTGGAACTCGATCGCGGCACTGAGGGCATCGACGGCACTCGGGAACTCGATCAGGGCACCATCGCCGGTAAGCTTGACCAGCCGTCCGCCGTGGCGGGCCAGTACGGGCTCAAGGCGTTCGGTACGATGGGCTTTCAGTCGGGTCAGCGTGCCCTGCTCGTCGCGGCCCATCAGGCGCGAATAGCCAACGACGTCCGCCGCCAGGATCGCTGCCAGTCGCCGTGTCACCCGCTCCCCGGTCACGAAGCTCCCCCCCCCCGAAGTCCGCATGCCCCGCCGCCTTATCGGGGCACCCCCGCAGACCGGCCGGGTTGCATCTTAGGTAACGCTGGCAGCGGTGTCGTCCCTGTTCCAGCACTCTGAATTAGTGGAGTTTTCGCGGACCGGACCAGCCGGTCGCGATTGCCGCTGACTTCCGGGTTTGGCACCAAGCCGACGTTCCCCGGCCGCGGGGAAATGTCGGCTTCCAAGGGCAAAGCGGACTTCACACGGACTTGCCGTCGAGTCGGCTAGTGATCCAGAGCGGGCACTGCGCACGTGCCCCATCTCTTCTGCTCGACATTGATCGCGTCCTGCAGCACGTGGACCTTCGCCATGTCGGCAGGATCGCCGGGATCGACAAGCGTGCGCACGCCCATGAGCCTGCAGGGGGTGCCCACCTGCTCGCGCGCAAAAGTAAGCCGGGCCGGGTCGTAGAACGCCGGCGGCGAATGCGTGCCGTCCAAGACAGTGAGCCGGACGGCGATCCGTTCGGCGGCACTTTCACGGAAGCGAAGGGTAGTCACGCCGTCGACGATTGAACCAGGAGCGCCCTCAGAACGTCGGACGGCACGCTGGCGGCCCACGCCGAGCCGCAGGCGCCGCGCCCCACCTCAAAACGCCTTGTTCGTATGGGGCCGGTACCTGTTCTTCAACTGGAACCCCGACCGATCCGCGCTGCGCGGTTCGCGGACCCAGACCTCGCGGTTCGGGTGCAGCCCGCCGCCGCGCGTGGCGGGCACCGCCGTCGCGCGGGCGCGGTGCAGCAGGCGCGTGTCGGCCAGGCCGCAGTTGGGATGGAGGCCGCCGTTGGCGGCGACCGCCTCGGCCCAGGCCGCCTTGCGTTTGGCCAAGGTCGCTGCATCGTCGAGCGCGGGGCAGTTGAGCTCGCTCCTGTTGAGGTCGACCACGATCTCGTCGCCGTCCTCGATGAAGGCGATCGGACCACCGAGCGCGGCCTCGGGGCCGACGTGGCCGATGACGAGGCCGACCGAGCCGCCGGAGAAGCGGGCATCGGTCATCAGGCCGATCACGATGTTGCGCTCGCGGCAGAGCGTGGTGATGCGCGAGGTCGGATCGAGCATCTCGGGCATGCCGGGCGCGCCGCTCGGGCCCTCGTAGCGCACGATCACCATGTCGTGGTTCTGGAAGGAGTCCGGCGCCTTGTCGAGCGCCTCGAGCAGCCCGCGCTCGCCCTCGAAGACGCGCGCCCGGCCGCGGAAGATGTTGTCCTCCAGCCCGCCCTCGACGCCGGCGAGCTTCAGGATGGCGGAGAAGTCCGGCGAGAGGTTGCCGCCCAGCACGCGGAGCCCACCGGTGGGCTTATAGGGCTTCTCGACCGAGTAGACGACCTTGCCGTCGGCGCGTTTGGCGCCCAGGCGATCGATCTGGGCCGCCAGCGTCTCGCCGGTGCAGGTCATGACGGCGCCGTTCAGGAGGCCGGCGTCGAGCAGCTCGCGGGCGATCACCTGCACGCCGCCGACATTGTCGATGTCGACCATCGAATATTTGCCGTAGGGGCGGGCATCGGTGAGCACGGGCACGACATGCTGCGAGAGGTGGTTGAACTCCTCGGGCGTGATGATGTCCTTCCAGAAATCGGCGTAGCCCGCGGCGCGCGCGATCTCGGGCGCATGCAGGGTGACGTTGGTCGAGCCGCCGATCGCCATGGCGACGATCACGGCGTTGCGGATCGAATCGCGCACCACGATGTCGCGCGGCTTGAGGTCGTTCTCGATCATGTCGGCGAGGTAGCCCACCAGCTCGTCGGCGAACTGATGGGTGCGGCGCGGATCGTCGGACGGCGGCGCCACCATGTGCAGCGGCTGCATGCCGACCACGCCGATGAAGGTCTGCATGGTGTTGTAGGTGAACATGCCGCCGCAGCTGCCGATGCCGGGGCAGGCGTGGAGCGCGATGTGCTGGCGGAACGCCGCGTCGGGGTTGCCCGCGACCTGGTAGGCGGTGACGAGGTCGATGGTCTCGCCCGTCCTGGGATCGTGGCCCGGGTGGATCGGGCCGTCCGACATGATGATGGCGGGCCTGTTGTGCTCCAGCAGTGCGGCCAGCGTGCCGACCGGCGGCTTGTCGCAGGCCACGACGGCGATGGTGCCGGCGAGGCCTGACGCGCTCAGGTGCTCGCACAGCGCATCGTTGGTCACTTCGCGGCCGATCAGCGAGTAGCGCATCTCGCGCGTGCCGTTCCGGATGCCGTCGGAGGTGGCGATGGTGAACTCGGGCTGGACCAGGCGCAGTTTCAGCTGGCCCTGGCCCGATCCGACGCGCGCCTTCAGCCGCTCGTGGATGGCGTCGACCTTGGCCAGGACGCCGAGATAGCACTGGCTGTCGCCCTTGGTGCCGACGACGCCGACCGACGGCTCGTGGATCAGGTCCGGGTCGGTCCCGAGCGCCCGCGCGATGCCGATCGTCTGGGTGGAGCGGCCGGGATGGCGGTCGATCAGCACGGAAGTGGGGAGGACGTCGGTCGGTTTCATGGCGCAGGCCTTCGAGATGGGATGAGTCGTTCGATCAGGGCGCGGAAGATGCGCCAGACCAAGGGAGCGTGGCAAGGTTCGACAAGGACGGCGGCGGCGTGGCGAAGACGATCAAGGCCCTCGCGGGCACCCAACCGACGCCGGCCCCGACGGCTACGCTGTCGAGACGCGTCCTTTTCGTGACCGGCGTGGCGCGCCCAACTCCTGCCACCTTCACGCCCCAGCGACCTGGTTGCGTGATGTGCGGCGAGAAGGCGCCTGGAGCCGACGGAATAGCAAGGCCGTCGCATGTGGCCTTTCTCTGCCCCCGCGAAGCGGGGGAAGTGCCCCCGTAGGGGGCGAAGGGGGTCAGAGAGCATCACTGCATGACCCACGCCAGGGAGGACCGGACTATGACCCGCTTCTGCCGACACAGCCGCCTGCTGAAACTGATCTCGATCGTAGTGGCCGGGGCCGGGGCCGCGAGCCTGGCCGGCTGCGGCGTGGTCGCGGCGCCGGTCCGGGTCACCAGTGCGGCCGTCAAGATCGTCCCCGTGGCGGGCGACGTCGTCGCGGCCCCGCTCGACGTGACGGCCGACGTCATCGACTGAGCGCCGCCTCCGGGGGCAGGGCAATCGCATATGACCATTCTCCTCCCCCGGTCATGCCTTCACAGGCATGACC
>Ga0082335_1001626_pt1 | contig 46084 bp, 44 predicted proteins | sample Subgrocontami58m_FD_72375 | JGI IMG/M metagenome (GOLD analysis project Ga0082335, IMG submission 72375) | Subsurface groundwater microbial communities from S. Glens Falls, New York, USA - GMW37 contaminated, 5.8 m (SPADES assembly) (version 2) ...
CGAAAGGGCGAGAAGCGGTCGTCGCCCACTGACAGCCTGTGGTGAAACTCTCCTCAGGGGGTGTCCGCCTTCAGGCGGACCTAAAACCCGGCGCGAATCGACGCGTGGTCCGGCTGAAGCCGGACACTACCGAGTGGTCCGGCTGAAGCCGGACATACCGAGTTTCGTCGCCGAGTGTGTCCTCTCGAGATTCGGCGGGCGCCGCGAAGCGGCGGCACGGGCGGCGCCTCCGTGTCTCTGCGACTCCGTGGTTTGATCCTGGTTCCGATTCAGTCGGGACACTCTCCGCTGGTCCAAGGAGCCGCCGGATCGCTCCGTCCCAGGCCCGGCGTGTCGTACACTGCTGTCGTGCGCGCCTTCCTGATCGCTCTCCTCGTCATCGCGGCGTCCGCGCTCAGCTCGACCCTGGCGGCGCAGCCACCGGAAACGCCGCGGCCGTCATTCTCTGAATTCCTCGCGGACGTTCGCACCGAGGCCCTGTCGCGCGGCATCCGTCAGGACATCGTCGACGAGGCGCTCGGCCACATCGACGAGCCCCTGCCGGTCGTCATCGAGCGCGACCGCGCGCAGGCGGAAACCGTGCTGCCGCTCGAGAAATATGTGTCGCGCCTGCTCACGCCGAGGATGATCAAGGCCGGGCGCGAGTTGTTCGCGCGCCACCGCGCGCTGCTCGACGAGGTGAGCGAGCGCTACGGCGTGCCGCCGCGCATCATCGTCGGCATCTGGGGGCTGGAGTCGAACTTCGGGCGCTTCAGCGGCGTGCGCCCGACCGTGGCCGCGCTCGCGACGCTGGCGTGGGATCCGCGCCGCTCGGCGTTCTTTCGCGGCGAGCTGTTCGACGCGCTCGCGATTCTGAACCGCGGCGACATCGAGCTCTCCAGCATGCGCGGATCCTGGGCCGGCGCGATGGGCCAGGTGCAGTTCATGCCGTCCAGCTACCTGCAGTACGCGGAGGACTTCGATGGCGACGGCCGGCGGGACATCTGGTCCACGCCGGCGGACGTCTTCGCATCGATCGCAAACTATCTGAAGGGCCATGGCTGGACCGCGAACCAGAGCTGGGGACGCGAAGTGAAGCTGACGCCGGCGGTCGCGCGGCGCATCACGAACGACGTCGCGCGCAGAAACGGCGCGTGCCGGGCCGCGCGGGACATGACCGTCCGGTTGCCGCTCGGCCGCTGGGCGGCGCTGGGCGTCCGCCTGCCCGGCGGCAGGGCGCTGCCGAAAAGCGACCTGCAGGCGTCGCTCGTGTCCGGCGCGACGCGGCACTTTCTGGTCTACGCCAACTACGACGCGCTGCTCGAGTACAACTGCGCGCATGCCTACGCGGTCAGTGTCGCGCTGCTCGGCGACGCGACTGCGTCTCCTGGCGCGGCTTCAAAGACCGCCACGCCTCGCACGCGCGCCGCTCGCCGTCGGTGATGCATCGCGCACCTCGGTCAGCGATTCAACGTTCGGTCGATCGCGCCCGACATCGAGGCCTTCATCGAGCAGGCTGTCGGAACGCTTCACCACAAAGGACACTGAGGACACCAAGGTTAAGAGCCCGTGGTGAAACCAGGTGGTGTCCGGCTTCAGCCGAAATAACGTCGATTTGCGCTGGGTTTTAGGTCCGCCTGAAGGTGGAGCGACGGCAGCTGTCGCCAGCAACTTCAACCGCGTCCCGGTCCACTCGTAGTAGTACTTGCCCCCACCGCTGTCGTTTCTGGAGCCGACCAGCACGAGCAGCCGGCTGTTCTTCCGGAACTGAATGCGCTCTTCGTCGTTTCCGAACAGCCCTGCCACAAACAGCGCATCGGGCTTGAAGTACACCGTCCCCGTCGCGGCGTCGATGATTGCGAACGCGTGGCAGTCGGAGCCGCAGCCCCAGGTGGCCACCCGGTAGTGGCCAGAGAAATTCGGCCCTCGCCTGGCCTCTTCCCTCAGCACGGTGCGAAACTGTCGGGCTCGCGCAGCCGCCAGGACGACAGGGGCGGGCGTTTGGTCGAACACTTCCTCGACGGGAAGATCCTCGAATCGAGGCAGGGCGCGCGGATTGGCACCTGACGCCGCTCGGACCAGAGCGACCATCGCGATCGCGATGAAGACGGTGCGGACCCTCATTGGCTGAACTGGACGGCCTCGATGGACACGATCGTCTTGGTGAACTGCGTGTAGTAGACGCGATACGGCTCTCCCTCGACAAGGGCGTCATAGGCGCGCGAGCCGACATCGAATCGGGTGCCGTTGATGATGTAGTACTTGACCGTAGACCGCCCGAAGACAGGATAGGTGAAACCCCGTCCTCCGGTTCCCTGCACGGTCGCGATCGTGTCATTCCCCTCGCGCAGCCACTTGATGCCATAGCCGACCATCGTGGGTAGAACGAGCGCCAGGATGACGGCCCAGCCGATCGTGGCAACGGCGTACCACGCCGATCGAGCGATAGAGGCGAGGACGAAGCCGCCAACCAAGACGGCCAGGAAGACGACTGCGAGGAGCCCGGTTCGGATGGCGTTCCACCGTAACCGGGCCTTCTGCGCCGGCGAAATGCGACCCTCGCGATTCACGGCAACATCGTCCCTGGAGAATCCGTGGACCCGGCCGAGGACGTCCGTGAGTGCGTCGTGGTACTCGTGCGGCGTCTCGAGCGGAGCAGCGGAGAGCAGGTAGCGCGAGCCTGGGAGGAGGTAGCATCGATAGCGCCCCGGCATCGCGTTCAGCGGACCGTAGATCGAACGTAGCCCGGAGGTGGAAGCGACCACGCGGTAACGCCAGCCCGTCCACTCGATCCGTCCTTCTTCCGACGGTATCGCTCCCGACGCAAGTTCCCGCGTGACGCGGGAGGAACGGACCACCTGCCAACCGAGATAGGCGAGCGGGAGGCCGATGGCGACCCCGAGGACGATCCAGAAATAGGCGGGGACGGACGGGGCGTTGGGGGGAAAGCTCGCGGCTTGCTTGGCGAGCGCGAAGGCGACGATCCCGACGATGACGACGGCCGATCCGAGGGAGTACCAGAAGGTCAGGCCGGAGGTGAGGCGGAGAAGGTCGCGCTGCGTGGGCGTCAGCTCTCCTCGCTTGTTCGCGAGAATGGCCGAGCTGTCGGTGAGGGATCCGAAGAGGGTGTTCATGGCTGATGAACTGAGCGGCAAGAACGCCGGTCTATCTCGACCGGGTGTTTCACGAGGTGGGGCACGTGAATCGTCGGCGTCCGCCGGCCTTCGCACCAACCGCAGACCTACGTTGAACGCAAGGCCCGCTAAGCCCGCAGAGTCAGATCTTTCTCTGCGCGCTTTGCGGCCTTTGCGTTCCGCCTCGTTACTCGGCGCTCTGCCAGAGCGCCCGACCGACGAAGAACGGGCCGAGCCGCTCGAGGTAGAGCGAGGTCTGCTGCGTCTTCCTCATCGACTGGACCACGGCCGAGAGCGGAAAGAGCTCCTTGCCAATCAACCCGACGATGAAGTCGTTGTCGGCTTTGTCGAGGCCATGGCACGCGAGGCGGATGTCGTGGGCGTAATCCCCGGCGCCGAACGACATGCCGATCGCGCCATGCTCCGCCAGAATCACCCGCTGCTCGTCGGGCGGCAGCTGCGCGAATTTGCCGCTGCGGCGCAGCGGATACCACACGCCCCATCTCCAGGCCGGGTTGAGCACGGTGCGCCGTGGCCGGTGCAGCAGGACGTCGGGCAGATCCGGCTCGTAGCCGATGGCATAGGTCCGCCCGAGCATCGTGTATTCCGGCTTCTGCACCAGCGAGGCAAACGCCGTCTCGTTGAAGAGCGGCCGCACGCGATCGATGAAGAAGTCGGGATCGTCGCTGAACGTCAGCAGCCCGACGCCGCGCGGATCGTTCACGTCCTCGTACAGCACCCCAGCGATCTTCGCGCGCGCCAGCGCGTCGGCAAGCGGTGTCGCGTCGGTGCAGCCGCCGAACGCCAGGAACTGCATGAACAGCCGCACGTTCGACCGCTGCGGCTGTCCGTCTTTCATTCCGCCCTTTTCGCTCAGATCGGGCGGCTCGGGTCCTCTTCGGGCCTCTGCGGGATGCGCCATAGCCTGAGTATAATTCGCGAACCGTGTCCGATGACTATCGCGTTCGGCCCGCCACCCTCGACGACGCCGACGTGCTCGTGCGCCACCGCATCGGCATGTTCGCCGACATGGGCGTGCCGCTCGACAAGGATGCACTCGGCGAGGCGTTCCGCGTGTGGCTCCGCGACACGATGCCGTCGGGCACGTACCGCGCGTGGCTCGTCGAAACCGGCGAGGCCGAGGTGGTGGCCGGCGGCGGCCTCACCATCCTGCCATGGCCGCCCGGTCCGCGGTACATGGGCGACCGCCTCGCGTTCGTCTACAACGTCTACACGGAGGCGCCCTACCGGCGCCGCGGGCTCGCGCGGCTCGTCATGGACGCCATCCACGCCTGGAGCCGCGAGGCGGGTATCACGTCGATGGCGCTCAATGCCAGCCGCGACGGCCTGCCGCTCTACGAGTCCATGGGCTACGCGGTGGCGCCGAGCCCGATGATGTTCCTGCCGCTCACGAGCGTGAAAACATAGAGCGCATTGCAAACCGGTAGTGGCCGGCTTCAGCCGGCCGGCAGGTCCGCCTGAAGGCGGACACTACCGGCACTTCTGCAACGCGCTACCGGCACTTCTGCAACGCGCTCATAGTCTGGCTGGGAGGGCAGGCCGGCGACCGCGGCGAGGCAGCCGCGCCAAGGCGACCCGGTGCACGCTTGACGGGATTGCCGTCGCGCGGTCTCGCGGTATAATCCTCCGGCTCAGGCCTCGAACGGCCGATCAACCAGATCCGCATAACGGAGATTCGCGAGCATGCCATTCATCATCACTGACCCGTGCATCGAAACGAAAGACACCGCCTGCGTGGACGTGTGCCCGGTGGACTGCATCCACCCGCGCAAGGACGAACCCGAGTTCGCGCAAGCGACGATGCTCTATATACATCCCGAAGAGTGCATCGACTGCGGCGCGTGCGTGCCGGCGTGCCCTGTCGCCGCCATCTACGAGAGCGTCGACGCCACCCCGTCGCACCAGAAGGATCTGATCGAAGCCAACGCGGTCTACCGCAACGGCGATCCGGCCCTGATGGCGCAGGCCGAGGACATCGTGAAGGCGCACGTCGCGGCGCATCCCGACATCATGGCCGTGCCGGCGGCGGAGCGTCAGGCCGCCCACGCCCGCTTCTAACGCAGAAGCTATCAGCTTTCAGCTATCAGCTGTCAGCTGAAAGCTGAAAGCTGACAGCTTCATGAAGCTGGCAACCTGGAACGTCAACGGCATCCGGGCGCGTCACCTACAGGTCCAGGAATGGATCGCGCGCGAGCGTCCGGACGTCGTCTGCCTGCAGGAGCTCAAAGCCGCGCCGGATCAAGTACCCGTCACCCTCTACGAGATGGCGGGTTACTGGTGCTATTGGCACGGCGGTAAGGGCTACTCCGGCGTCGGCCTTCACGTCAGCAAGGCGTTCGCGCCCGAGCGTCCCGCGTTCGTGCATCCCTCCTTCGACTTCGAGAACCGCATCGTCGCGGTCGAGGTGCGCACCGAGGACGGCGATCTGAGCGTCGCGTCGGTCTACGTCCCCAACGGCGGCAAGGACTTCCCCGCGAAGATGAAGTTCCTCGAGGCGATGGACGCGTACGCGTTGTCGTTTCAGGCGTCGTCTCGAGCGGGCGAAGGACAGCTGGTGCTGATGGGCGACATGAACGTCGCGCGCACCGAACGCGACGTTCACCCGAGGGAACGGAAGCCGCGCGCCATCGGGCAGCTGCCGGAGGAGCGCGCGATCATCGAGCGCCTGCTGGGACGCGGGCTCGTGGACGTCGGGCGCGCGATGGATCCCGACAACGACGAGCTCTTCACCTGGTGGGCGCCGTGGCGCAACATGCGGCAGCGGAACATCGGCTGGCGCCTCGACTACGTGTTCGCGAGCGAAGCGCTCGCCGCGCGCGCCACCGCCTGTCCGGTGCAGAAGGACATCGGCACGAGCGATCACGCTCCGGTCGTCGCGACGTTCAGCTGACAACCGGGAGCCCCGGTCCCATGACCGACGTCCTCGAACGCTTTCTCCGCTACGTCCGGTTCGACACGCAGTCGAGCGAGCAGTCCACCGCCCAGCCGAGCACGGAGACGCAGTGGCTGCTGCTCCGCGCGCTGGAAGACGAACTGCGCGCCCTGGGGCTCGCCGAGGTGGCCCTCGACGCCCACGGCTATCTCACGGCCACCGTCCCCGCCACCACGACGAAGACGGGCGTGCCGACCATTGGCTTCATCGCCCACGTGGACACGTCGCCGGAGATGCCCGGCGCGAACGTGAAGCCGATCGTGCATCGCCAGTGGGACGGACGCGATCTCGTGCTGCCCGACGACCCTTCAGCCGTGCTGCGGCTGCAGGACAACCCGGCGCTCGGCGAGGAGATCGGTCAGGACATCGTCACTGCCTCCGGCACGACGCTGCTCGGCGCCGACAACAAGGCGGGCGTCGCCGAAATCGTCACAGCCGCGGCCTACCTGATCCGGCATCCCGAGATCCCGCACGGCACCGTCCGCATCGCGTTCACGCCCGACGAGGAGATAGGCCGCGGTGCGAAGCATTTCGACGTGGCACGCTTCGCCGCCGCCTGCGCCTACACGGTGGACGGCGGCCGGCTGGGCGAGATTGAGATCGAGAGCTTCTCGGCGGACGCGATGACCGTCACCTTCGACGGCTTCAACACCCACCCGGGCTACGCGAAAGGACGGATGGTCAACGCGATCAAGGTGGCGGCGGCCTTCATCGATCGCCTGCCGAGCGGGACGCTTTCCCCGGAGACGACCGACGGTCACGACGGGTTCGTGCACCCGTACGTGGTTCAGGCGAGTGTGGAACGGACGTCGGTTCGCCTCCTCGTGCGCGATTTCGTCACGGCCGGCCTGCAGGACAAAGAAGCGATGCTCGAGGCGCTCGCGCGCGAAGTGGCGGCCGGCTATCCGGGCGCGCGCGTGGAAACAGCTGTCGAAGAATCGTACCGCAACATGAAGGAAGTCCTCGACCGCTCCCCCGCCGTCGCCGAGCACGCGCGCGAGGCCATCCGCCGCGCCGGACTCGAGCCGCGATCAAAGGCGATCCGCGGCGGCACCGACGGCTCGCGCCTGTCGTTCATGGACCTGCCCACGCCGAACCTCTTCGCCGGCGAGCACAACTTCCACTCGCGCCTCGAATGGGTGTCGGTGCGGGACATGGAGAAAGCGGCGGAAGTGATCGTGCACCTGTGCCGGGTCTGGGAGGAGAGGAGCTGAGGCTCGAGGCTCAACGTCCTGTCCCCAGGTCTGCTTGACGACCGCCGCGGCCCACCTCTGGCGGCTGGTCACCGACATCCTCCTCCCCACACGTTCACCGCGACGTCGATGCTCTTCGGTTTGACCTCGAGGACGACGAACCGCTCGTGATCCCAGCCGGAGAACTGCGCGATCCAGAACAGACGGTCGGCCACGCGCATCGCGCCGAGCGGCAGCATGTAGCTGCCGCCTGCCCGATCGCACGCCAGAAGATCGACCGTCATCACCTGCGATCGGACGCCGGACGCCTGGCGCGCGAACCAGCCGCTGCCGAAGGCGAGCGCCTCGCACTCGCCGGGCGATTGATTCAGCTGGCGGTACGCTCGTGTCGATTCGACGTAGTACACGCGCGGCGTGACGCCGAGCGCGTAGACCGCTTCAATCGTCGGTTGGACGCCTTCCCGCGCCCGCCGCCCGATGGGGTGGCTGTAGCGATCTTCGACAACGCGCTCGGCCCGATTGAACGCCTCCGTCAGCGCCGGCAGCAGGGCGCGCGCTTCGGCGTCGCCCGGCGGCAGGATCGCGATCGGTTCAACGGGTTGCGCGGGCGACACGGCGAGGCCGTCCTTGGGGTACGGCTGCTCGGTCCGCGGCGGCGGCGGCTGTGGCGGCCGATAGTCCGTGCGCAGGCCGATCTGGCGCACGCAGTGCACGTCCACCCAGTCCGGCTGTATGACGCGAAGCGCGCGCGAGCCGGCGGCGGTCCACGCCTGCCACTCCTCGAGCGGAGGGGTCGGACCCCACCAGCGTGTCGGCACGGCGCTCAGCGTAATCGGGACGATGAGGTCGAATCGCGGCGACGGCCACGGACTGGACCAGCGTCTTCCGTCGTACGCGGCAAACGGGATGATGGCGCCGTCGCGCCGCAGGACGCCGATGCCGAACCGACCGCGCGGCGGATCGGCCGCGCCGAGCGAGGCGACGAGGACCGCACACGCGGAAAGCGCCCGAACCGTTCTTCGCGTCACCGGCGCGGAGTATACTCCCGGCCCCGAATGAAAAGAGGGCGGCAGCATGCTCCACATCGTGACGTTCTGGCCGATCGTCATTTCCGCATCGCCGTGCCTACCTGATACGTGCGCACGAACTGTCCGGGCGCGAAGCCGCCGACGCTCGGGCCCGCGCCGCGGCGCAGGAAGATCGCGCGGAAGAACGCGTCCTCCGACCCCACCTGTCGATGGTGTATCCGCAAGGCGCGTCCGCGCAGGGCGCTATGGACATTGCCGGCAACGTGTGGGAATGGTGCCGGACCGAGTACGGCGACTCAGGTGGTCGAGCGTGACTCGGTTTCACCAAGGTGGCGCATGACGTTGATGATGGTGCCGTTCGGATCGACGACGAAGAATCGTCGGACACCCCACGGTTCGTTGGTGAGTGGGTACAGGATCTTCAGCCCTCGCGACACGGCACGCGAATGCACGTCGTCGACATCAGCGACTTCTATGCTTATCTGGGGAAGAATCGCTGACGAATCATCCCGCATCAGGCTGACCTGAGCGGTCGGATTGGTTGGAGACACCAACGTCACGATGAAGCCCATGTCCATCGCGACCTCCAAGCCAAGGACATCGACGTAAAACCTACGGCTGGCGTCGAGATCTTTGGATGTGATGTCCGGTACGATCCTTCTAACACTCATTCGGGGGCATCGCACTATTCGCCGTGACCATCACCCTGCTGGACTTTCTCGGACGCCGCCAGCGCCGCAAATCGTCCAAGGGTGAGCCATGGGCCCGCGGAGTCAGGGCAAGGCGGCCTGTCCTGCCCGTCCCGCCCGTCCTGCCTACAGCTTCGACACAATCACCGTGAAGAACCCGCTGTTGTCGCCGAGCTCGTTGTCGTTGACGCCGAGCATCAGGCGACCGGAGGCCGGCATCACGAGCGGCTGCGTCTGCATCCCGATCGCAAACGGCGCGCTGTTGCCAATCCGGCCCAGCAGCGCACCCACCGGCACGCTCGGGTCCGGGTAGGCGGCGCGCCGCTCCAGGGGGTTGCCATCTGGCGTAGCGGTCTGTCCGCCGTACTGCCCGAACTGAATCTGACCGCTGGCCTGGAAGGCAACGCGATCGCCCTGATTCACCGTCAGTCCGGTGTCGTGCCACGCCTGTGTCGCGTCGACGCGGACCGTGATGCCCGCCGTCCCCGTCGTGCCCGCCACCGCGGCTGGCCCGCGGTAACGGAACGCCGTGCGCGCGCTCTGCGGGTTGAGGTAGACGCGGCTGACGTCGTGGATGGCGTACTGCTGCCGCTGCCCTGACTGGTTCTCCCAGACGAGCGTGTCGCCGCCAATCATGTTGATGAAGCGGCCCGGCTGCGTCGTGCCATCACGCATCGCCAGCAGAGGGCCCGTCCCCAGCTGCGCCAGCTCGCTGGTGGGGGGCCGCCCGCCCACGAAATCAATCACGGCGACCTGTCCGACCGGGAAGGTCATGTCCTTCCCGTTGTCGACGCCGAGGTTGAGGTAGCCGTTGATCAGGTTTTCGTGCTGATCGCCGTGGAAGACGACGGTGCCGCTCTTCCGCTCGCCGTCGGTGAGGATGAAAGTGGCCCGCTCGGTGGCCGCGAACGCGTAGATACCGGCGCACGCAACGAGCGCGGCGGCTGAAATGAGTCGACGAAACATCACGCCCTCCTCTGGTGGGTTGCGGCGCATCACGCCGCACGTCCATCAGAGCAAGAGCGGGACCAGTTGTCTGTTCCGAAGTGCACAGCTGGCCCGCCGCCGCGCATGCGGGGCGGACCGGCAGTCGAGCTAGAACCGGACGCCGACGCCGACCTGCGCGCGCTGCGTATTGATTGCCACGTCGCCGTCGATGACGCTCGTCTTCGGCAGAATCCGGCCGTAGCGATAGCTGAGGTCGACAAAGTAGCGCGTCGCGAACGTGACGGTGGCGCCGCCGCCGAACATGATGAGCGCCTTTCTCTCCGTGCCGTTCAGATCGCTGCCAAACTGCACGCCGAGCGATGCCGGCGGGACCGCACTGCCGTTGACGCTCAGGACGGTTTCAGACGTGACCTGCGCCATGCCGACGCCGAACGCGAGGTACGGGTGCGCCATCGACGTGACTGGCACGGTGTACCGAACGCCCGCATCGAAGTAGTTCACCTTGTACGACGCGCTGGAGGATGCCCCGACCGCGTTGGCGATCTTCAGCGCGCGCGCATCGAGCTCGGTCGTGCCGACGTTCCCCATGCGGCCGCCCTCGAGGAAGACGTCCAGGCCACTGAGGATGCGCATGCCCGCTTCGCCACCGACCGACTGGTCGGATTTGTGGCCGAGCGTGGCGGCGACGTCGAGTTCAGCGTAGAACGGGCGTTCCGAGCCCGTCGAAGGTGTCGACGTCTGGGCGAACGCCGCGCCGCCCGACAGGATACCCACGAGCCACAACGTTGCAACACGGGCGCAGCGCATCATCAACACGTCCTCCGTCGAACGGGGGTTGGCGAACAGAAACCAAGTCGCGGAAAGGGCTGGGACCTACCGCACACAGTCGAGGAAAGGCCCAGAGTATACCATCTCCGTGTTATTCTGGACACCTTGACCGAGCACAATCTTTCCCCGCGGGACGCGGTCGAACCGGCGTCAGCTCCGGAGCTCGCCCTCGAGGTGGTCTTGCCGGCCATCCAGGAAGCGGTCCCCCCGCCGCCGGAGCCGGTCGCCGATACGGCCGGTACCTGGAAACGCATGGGACGCGAGATTCTCGCCGGCGCGCAGACGCTCTTCTCGGCGGCGGTCTACGCCACGCTCATCGTGACGTTCGGCTTCCAGGTCGCCCGTGTGGACGGCCTCAGCATGGCGCCGACGCTGGAGGATCACGATCGCCTCATCGTCAACAAGCTGGTGTACGAGCTCGGCGAGCCTCGCCCCGGCGACATCGTGATGCTGTATTACCCGCTCAACCCCGAGAAGATGTTCGTGAAGCGGGTGATCGCGAAGGAAGGCGACACGGTGCGGATCGTCGACGGCCGCGTGTACGTGAACGACATTCCGCTGCGCGACGACTACGTGCCCGCCGAGTTCCGCAGCCACGACGACTGGGGTCCGCAGGTCATCCAGCAGGGGTACTACTTCGTCATGGGCGACCACCGGAACAACAGTTCCGACAGCCGTCACTGGGGCCCGGTGCCGAAGAAGTACATCGTCGGCAAGGTCAAGGTGCGGTGGTGGCCGCTGCAGGACGCGAGAATATTCTGAAGAACTGAAGAACTGAGAACTGAGAACTGAGAACTGCGCGAGAACGATTCTTGCCTCAGCCGGAGGCATGTTTCCCTCCCGTCCGGCAGACCTACGCGAGCGGCTATTTGAATTTGTCTGCGGCGTCGTGCCATTTTGCCGCGAATTATCGAAGGAACCGGGCGTGGTACGCCGGGTGGCCTGGCAACTGGCCGCCGCGGCGGCATCCGCAGGAAGCAACCTGGAGGAAGCAAAAGCTGCGTACTCGCGACGCGACTTCGCGGCAAAGAATGCGATCTCACTAAAGGAAATGCGGGAGACACTCTACTGGCTTCGGGTAATCAACCGCTGCCAGTTCGCCGACCGCGAGGTCGTGCAACCGCTCCTCGCCGAGGCGCACGAACTGACGGCGATGCTGACAGCCGGCATGAAGAAGCTCAATCCCGTGCGCTAGTTCTCAGTTCTCAGTTCTCAGTTCTCAGTTCTCAGTTCTCAGTTCTCAGTTCTCAGTTCTCAGTTCTCAACTCCCGCTGATGCTCTTCCCTGAGCCTGTATTTCTGAATCTTCCCTGACGCCGTCATCGGAAACTCCGGCACGAACCTGACATAGCGGGGCACCTTGAACTTGGCCAGGGTGTCCGCGCACCAGGCGATCAGCTCCTCGGCAGTCGCGGCGCCGTACGTCGCCGCGCCGTAGGTGGTGTCCGGCCCTTCGACAGGCTCAGGGCCGCCCCGAGCCACGTCGAGGGGCGGCTTCAGCCGGACCGTCGCTTCGGGCTTCAGCCGCACGGCCGCCGCCACCGCTTCGCCGAAGAACGCATCCGGCACGCCGTACACGTACGCGTCGGCGACCGCGGGGTGATCGCGCAGGCGATCCTCAATCTCTTTCGGCGAGACGTTTTCGCCGCCGCGAATGATCAGATCCTTGATGCGGCCCGTGATGCGGACGTAGCGGTCGGCATCCATGCTCGCCTCGTCGCCGGTGTGCAGCCAGCCATCCGCGTCGATCGCGGCGCGCGTCGCCTCCGGGTTGTTGTAGTAGCCCTTCATCACGTTGTACCCGCGGCAGCAGAGCTCGCCACGTTCGCCCGCGCCCCGCGCCTCGCCGGTGGACGGGTCGACGATCTTCACCTCCAGCTCGGGCAGCACGACGCCGACCGTCTGCGCGCGCCGGGCGATCGAGGCGTCGCGCGGCGTCATCGTGATGCCCGGCGACGACTCGGTCATGCCGTAGGCGATCGTGATCTCGGGCAGGTGCATCTCGGTCATGACGCGGCGCATCAGCGGCTCGGGACAGAGCGCGCCCGCCATCACGCCGGTGCGCAGCGACGACAGGTCGTATTTCGCGAAGTCCGCGCACTCCAGTTCCGCGATGAACATCGTCGGCACGCCGTAGAGCGCGGTACACCGCTCGCGATCGATCATCTCGAGCACGTGCCTCGGATCGAACGCCTCGATCACGCAGAGACAGGTGCCCTGCGTGAACGCGCCGAGCACGCCGATCACGCAGCCGAAGCAGTGAAACAGTGGCACGCAGAGGCACAGCCGATCGGCCGGCGTATAGCCGAGGAGCCGGCCAAGCGCGTCGCCGTTGTTGACGATGTTGCGGCTGGAAAGCATCACGCCTTTGGGAAAGCCGGTCGTCCCCGACGTGTACTGCATGTTGATCACGTCGTCCAGGCCGATGGCGCGGCCGCGCGCGTCGACTTCCGCATCCGGTACGTCGGCGGCCCTGGCGCGCAGATCCGCATACGGCACGAAACCCGGCGGCGTCTGCTCGCCGATGAAGATGAGACGCTTCAGTGTCGGGATGCGCCCCGCGGCGGCGGCCGTCGACCCTTCGAGAGCCTCAGGGTCGCCCCGAGCAAAGTCGAGGGGCGACGAACTCGGGCCGTCCCGAGCCTGTCGAGGGACGCCGACCTCGGTGAGTGCGGCGACATAGTCGACGTCGCGAACGCCGCGGATGGTGACGAGCGTGGCCGCCTCGCTCTGGCGCAGCAGGTAGTCGATGTCCTTCGCGCGGAGCGCCGTGTTCGCGGTCACCAGGATGGCGCCGATCTTCGCCAGGGCGAACTGGAGGACGACCCACTCGGGCACATTGGTCGCCCACACGACGACGCGTTCGCCCGGTGCGACGCCGAGCGCGATGAGGCCGCGTGCGATGGTGCGCGCTTCGCGCTCGAGCGCGTCGAACGTGTAGCGGGCGCCCTGCGCGTAGACGAGCGCGTCGTGGTTCGGCATCGCGCGCGCGAGCCGGGTCAACAGACCGCCGACGGTGACGTCGCGATACGGCGGAGCGTCCATCGCGGCGGGATTGTGCCACAAAACACGGGTCCCACCGTATACTCATGAGCAGTGTCCGAACCGTGTACCGTCCTCATCGGGGCCGTCGATCTCCTCCCGGCCCTGAAACAGCGTGCCGGCGACGCGAACGGCGAGGTGCTGGTTTTCTCCGACGCCGAGGCGCTGCGCGCGCTCGAGACGATCACCAAACGGCGCCCGCGCGTCATCGCGCTCGAGCGGCTGTTCTCGGTGAGCCCGCGCGGCACGGCGCTCATCAACCGCATCAAGGCCGACGCGTCGCTGCAGCAGGCCGAAATCCGCGTGTTCGCGCACGACAGCGACTACACGCGCGTCGTGCCGCATGCGCCCGCGCCCGCGCCGCAGACCCTCGATCAGCGCGGCACGCGACGCGCGCCGCGGTTCAAGATGGCGGAGACGGTCCGGGTGGTGGTGGAGGGCCACACCTCGATGTTGATCGATCTGTCGACCGTCGGCGCCCAGATCCTGTCGCCGGGCAAGCTGAAGCCGAATCAGACCATCACGATCGCGTTGACGGACGAGATCGACGGCGTGCGGTGCACGGCCACGGTGGCGTGGACGAAGTTCGAGATCCCGCCGTCGAGCGCCGCCGTCTACCGCGCCGGCATCGACTTCGTGGATGCCGACCCCGTCTCGGTGGATACGTTCTGCGCGCGGCACAAGGCGTAGCCTGCCATTGCGGACATGTCACCAGTCTCGACGACGAATTCCCGGGCGATCTACGACGCGCTGAAGGCGTCCGGCATCCGGCTGCTGTCGGCCCTGCCTGAAACCTGGCTCGTCCACCTGATTCGTCTGGCGGAAGACGACCCGGAGATGATCCTGGTCCGCCTGGCCAAGGAAGAGGAAGGTGTCGGCCTCTCGGCCGGCGCGCACCTGGCCGGCGTCAAGTCGGCGATGCTGATGCAGAACCACGGGTTCCTGGCGTCGATCAACGGCATCGTGTCGTGCGCGCAGCTGTATCACATCCCGCTGCTCATGCTGATCACCTACCGTGGCGAGTTCGGTGAGCGCGATCCCTGGCAGACCGAAGGCGGCGGCGTCACCGAGGATCTGCTGCGCGCGCTCCGGATTCCGTTCTCGTGTCTCGACCGCCCAGACCATGTGGCGCGGCGCATCGCGAAGGCGCAGACGCTGGCGCTTGCCGCGAACAAACCGGTGGCGCTGCTGCTCTGCCGCGACCTGATGTGGGACGAGGCATGACACGACTCGACGCGCTCGGCGCCGTCTACGCCCGGCTCGAGGACCGTGTCGTCGTCACGATCATGGGGGCGGTCGCCGTGGAGCTGCAGTCCCTCGGCCATCGGCCGAATTTCTTCTACCTGCAACACGCGATGGGCCTCGCCTCGTCGATGGGCCTGGGCATCGCGCTCTCGAGACCCGAACGCCAGGTGATCGTCCTCGACGGCGACGGCTCGGTGCTGATGAACCTCGGCGGTCTCACGACGCTGGCGCGGTGCCGCCCGCGCAACCTCGTGCACGTGGTGTTCGACAACGAGAGCCTGCTCTCGGTCGGCGGATTCCCGACCGCGACAGCCACCGGCAGCGACCTCGCCCGCATCGCCGCGGCCGCCGGTGTGCCGCGGACGTCGACCGTCGCCACGCTCGACGCGTTCACGCGCGCCTTCGACGAGGCGCTCGCCGCCAACGACCTGACGACGCTCGTCGCGAAGGTCGAGGCGGTGGGTCCCTCGGGCTACGTCACCGACCTGTCGCTGCTCGAGAACCGGTTTCAGTTTCAGCGGGCGCTGCGATCATGAGCGCCACGCTGCCCGCGCAGGTCGTCGCGGCGCTCGCACGGGGCGCACTGCGCGTCGTCGACCCTGCGGACCGCGGATGGCGGATGGGGCTCAGAACAGTTGCAGGACGTCGTCGCGGATGATCGTATCGTCGCGTTCGGATCCCGTCGAGACGATCGCGGCGCGAACGCCCGACACTTCTTCCAGCCGCGCGACGTACTTGCGGGCGGCCTCCGGCAGCTGCGCGAACGTCCGGACGCCGGCGGTCGGCGACGGCCAGCCCGGCATCGATTCATAGACCGGCTCGCACGCCGCGAGCTGGCGGACGTCGGACGGGAATTCCGTGAGGGTGCGCCCGCCATGCCGATACGAGGTGCAGATGTCGATGCGTTCCAGGCCGTCGAGGACGTCGAGCTTGGTCAGCGCGAGCGCGTCGAGCCCGTTGATGCGGACCGCGTAGCGCACCGCCACCGCGTCGTACCAGCCACAGCGTCGCGGGCGGCCGGTGACCGCGCCATACTCGTTGCCGCTGTCACGCAGGCGGTTGCCCATATCGCCGGCGAGCTCGGTCGGCAGCGGCCCCTCGCCGACGCGGGTCGTATACGCCTTGACGACGCCGAGCACCTGGCCGATCGCACGCGGCGGAATGCCGAGGCCGGTGCACACGCCACCGACCGAGGCGTTCGATGAGGTCACGTAGGGATACGTGCCGTGATCGATGTCGAGCAGCGTGCCCTGCGCGCCTTCGAACAGGATCCGTTTTCCGTCGCGCATCGCCTCGGTGAGCATCACCGACACGTCGCGGACCATCGGCCGCATGCGCGCGGCGTGCGTGAGCAGCTGGTCGAGAACGGGCTTCCAGTCCATCGTGCTGTCCTGCACGAGGCGGTTGCGCGCGTTCACGTTGTCGCGGACGTTCTGCTCGAGCCCCTGCGGGTCGGCCAGGTCGCCGACGCGGATGCCGCGGCGCGCGATCTTGTCCTCGTACGCGGGCCCGATGCCGCGCGACGTGGTCCCGATCTTCCGCTCGCCACGGCGCGCTTCGGACAGCAGGTCGAGGTCCCGGTGATACGGAAGAATCAGGTGCGCCTTGTCGCTGACGACGATCCGGTTGCCGACGTCGATGCCGTTCTTCGTCAGCTCGTCCACTTCGGCGAACAGCGCCTGCGGATCGATGACGACGCCGTTGCCGATGACGCACGTCACGCCGGGATGCAGGATCCCGGACGGAATCAGGCGAAGGATGAACTTCGTGCCGTTGACGTACACGGTGTGGCCGGCGTTGTGCCCACCCTGATATCGCCCGACGATGGAAAAGTGCGCGGTCAGAAGGTCGACAATCTTGCCCTTCCCCTCGTCGCCCCACTGCGCGCCCAGCACCACGAGATTCATTCGGACTAAGATTCTACTTCGACTACCGATTCTCGACTACCGACCATCGACTATCGACCAATCATGGTTCTCCTTGATGGCTCCTCGCTGACGCTCGAACAGCTGCTGGCAATCGCCGACCGTGGCGAGAGGGTCGCGCTCGCGGACACGGCCCGCGCGCGCGTCGGCCGGTCGCGCGCCGTCGTCGATCGCCGGGCGCACGGCGACGAGCCGGCCTACGGCATCAACACCGGATTCGGATCCTTCGCCGACGTGAAGATCGCGCCCGACGCGCTCGAGGCGTTGCAGCTCAACCTGCTGCGCAGCCACGCGGCCGGGCTGGGCGATCCGCTGCCGGCGCGCACCGTGCGCGCGATGATGGCGCTGCGGGCGAACGTGCTGGCGAAAGGGTTCTCCGGCATCCGCGTCGACACGCTCGAAGCGCTCGTCGCGCTCCTCAATGCTGGCGTCCACCCGCTGGTCCCCTCTCGCGGATCGGTCGGCGCGAGCGGCGATCTCGCGCCGCTCGCCCACCTGGCGCTCGTGCTCATCGGCGAAGGCGAGGTGCTTGACGAGGACGAAGACGGGAACCGCAGAGACCGCGGAGATCGCAGAGAAGATCAAAGGTCTCTGCGTGCTCGGCGAGCTCCGCGGTTGAATGTGATCTCCGGCGCGGAGGCGCTGAGACGCGCGGGGCTGCAGCCGGTCCGGCTCGGGCCCAAGGAAGGGCTCGCTCTCATCAACGGCACGCAGCCGTCAACGGCCGTGCTCGCGCTGGCGCTGGCGGCGGCAGACCAGGTGGCGCGCGCGGCCGACATTGCCGCCGCGCTGTCGATCGACGCGCTCCGCGGTTCGATCCACCCCTTCGAGGCGCGCATTCACGAGGCGCGCCCCTTCCGCGGTCAGCTGGCGTCGGCGGCCAACATCGAGGCGCTGATGCGCGGCAGCCTCATCAACTCCTCGCACGAGCACTGCGGCAAGGTCCAGGACGCCTATTCGCTGCGCTGCGCGGCGCAGGTGCACGGCGCGGCCCGCGAGGCGCTGCGCTTCGTGCGCGAGACGGTCGACGTCGAGATCAACAGCGCGACCGACAACCCGATGGTCTTCGCCGACACGGGCGACATCGTCTCGTGCGGGAACTTCCACGGCGCGCCGATCGCCATCGCCGCCGACCTGCTGGCCGCGGCGATCGTGCCGCTCGCGACGATCAGCGAGCGGCGGACCGATCGGCTGGTCGATCCGACGCTCAGCGGCCTGCCCGCGTTCCTCACGCGCGACGGCGGACTGCGATCCGGCCTCATGATGGCGCAGGTGACCGCCGCCGCCGTCGCGTCCGAGCTCAAGTCGCTCGCCCATCCGGCCGGCGTCGACACGATTCCGACCTCGGCCAACAAGGAAGACCACGTCAGCATGAGCATGACGGCCGCGCTGAAGGCGGAACGCGCCGTCGGCCGGGCGCGGGAAGTCGTCGCCATCGAGATTCTCTGCGCGTGTCAGGCCATCGACCTGCTCGCGCCGCTCACGACGTCGCCGCGGCTCGCCGTCGTGCACGCGCTCGTGCGATCGCACGTGCCGGCGCTCGACGACGACCGCTCGCCGGCGCCCGACATCGTCGCGATCACAGAATTGATCGCATCGAGCGCGCTCGAAGCCGCGTGCGGCATTCGAGTCAAGTAAAAAGTTTTTTATTTTCAAATTGACAACGTCCGCGCCGCTTCTTAAGGTCTAGTCTTTCGTCCGCGATCCGTTCATGGCCACCGCCACCCGCATCGTTCGCGCGCCGCGAGGCACGTCGCTGACCTGCAAGGGCTGGCCGCAGGAAGCCGCGCTGCGGATGCTGATGAACACTCTCGATCCCGATGTCGCCGAACGGCCCGACGACCTCATCGTCTACGGCGGTTCCGGAAAAGCGGCACGGAATTGGGCATCGTTCGACGCGATCGTGCGATCGCTGACCGCGCTCGAGCACGACGAAACCCTCCTCGTGCAGTCCGGCAAGCCGGTCGGCGTCTTCCGGACCCATCCGGGTGCGCCACGGGTGCTCATCGCCAACGCGCTGCTCGTGCCGGCGTGGGCCACGTGGGAGAACTTCCGCGAGCTCGAGCATCGCGGCCTGACGATGTACGGGCAGATGACGGCGGGCAGCTGGATCTACATCGGCAGCCAGGGGATCGTGCAGGGCACCTACGAAACGCTTGCGGCGGTCGCCCGCCGCCATTTCGGCGGCACGCTGTCGGGACGCCTGGTCGTCACCGCCGGGCTCGGCGGCATGGGCGGCGCCCAGGGGCTGGCGGCCGCGCTGAACGGCGCCGCGGCCCTGATCGTCGAGGTGGACCCGCTGCGGATCGCCCGGCGCCTGTCCACCCGGTATCTCGACGAGGCGACCGACAGCCTGGACGAGGCGCTGAGCCAGGTCGCCCGCTGGACGCGCGACGGCGTCGGCCGTTCGATCGGGCTGCGCGCCAATGCGGCCGATGTGCTGCCAGCGCTCGTCGCCCGCGGCATCACGCCCGACGTGGTGACGGATCAGACATCCGCGCACGACGCGCTGAACGGGTACGTGCCCAACGGCCTGTCGCTCGACGCAGCGCTCCGGCTGCGCGAGCGGCACCCGCCGGAGTACATCGCGCGGTCGATGGCGGCGATGGCGGAACACGTCCGCGCGATGCTCACGCTGGGGCAGCGCGGCGCGATCACGTTCGATTACGGCAACAACATCCGCGCGCAGGCCAGGCTGGCCGGCGTCGCCAACGCGTTCGACATCCCCGGCTTCGTGCCGGAGTACATCCGGCCGCTCTTCTGCGAAGGCAAGGGCCCGTTCCGCTGGGCCGCGCTCTCGGGCGATCCGGAAGACATCCGCGTGACGGACGAGGCGGCGCTCGAGATGTTCGGACACAATGAGGCGCTGGTCCGCTGGATTCATCTCGCGCGCGAGCGCGTGGCGTTCCAGGGCCTGCCCGCGCGTATCCTGTGGCTCGGGTACGGCGAGCGCGCGCGCTTTGGCTTGCGCATCAACGAGCTGGTGCGCGAGGGGCGCCTCAACGCGCCGGTCGTGATCGGCCGCGATCATCTCGACACCGGATCGGTGGCCTCGCCCAATCGCGAGACGGAAGGGATGCTCGATGGCAGCGACGCGATTGCGGACTGGCCGGTGTTGAACGCGCTCCTGAATGCGTCGAGCGGCGCCACCTGGGTGTCCGTGCACCATGGTGGCGGCGTCGGCATCGGCTACTCGCTGCACGCCGGCATGGTGATCGTGGCCGACGGCACCACCGATGCGGACGAGAAGCTCGAGCGCGTGCTGACCTGCGATCCCGGAATCGGCGTCGTGCGACACGCCGACGCCGGGTATCCTTCGGCGATCGCCACCGCGGAGCGAGAAGGCTTGCGAATCCCGATGCGTGAGGAAGGCGAATGTTGACTCCGCGTACCACTCTGGCCCGTCGTGTCGCAGCGGCCCTCGATGCCTCGCCGTCCCGCATCCCCGTGCTCCTCGGCGGGTGCGGCAGCGGCCGCACCACGCTGCTGCAGCAGCTTCGCGATCGGCTCGGCCGAACCTCGGTGCAGTACATCGACGTCGAGCGGACGGCCACCACGCCGGAGCGCTTTCTGCGCGCCGTCTCGGCGGTGTCGCCGTTCCCCGTCAGCGAGCCCTCGCCGGCCGGGGCGCGCGCGGCGTTCGACGCGACGCTCCTGTTTTGGGGACGCGCCCGGACGTCAGCGAGCGAGCCCGCCACCTTCCTGCTCGACGAATTCCTCGAGCTGCGGACGTTCGAAAGCTTCCCGGGTCTGCGTCGCGTGCTCCACGACTTCACCGACGGCATCTCCGCGAGCGGCAACCGGTTCGTGCTGACGAGCCGCTACGTCGCGCGCACGCTGCGCCTGCTGCGCGACGGCTCCGCGCGCTTCGAGGTCATTCACATGCCGGCGCTGACGGCCGAGGACGCGGCCGACATCCTCGGCCTGACCGCCGCGGGCGGCGCTCCCGGCGCATCCGGCGCGGACACCGCGCACGACGCCGCCTTCCTCGCGCGCACCGTGCTGGGCCTCACGGACGGACGCCCGATGTACGTCCGCGCGCTGGCCGACGAGCTCGCGACGGTGCGCGAGCACGGCGGCCCGGGCGGCGGCGACGCGATCAGCGCCCTCGCGGCGCTGCTCGCCCCCGAAGGCCGGCTGGCCAAACAGTGTGGCTACTCCTACGAGCTGCGCCTGCACCGCGCGCGCGGCTACGGGGCGCTCAAAGCGATTCTGGAAATTCTCGCGGAAGACGAAGGGCTGACGCTCACCGCGATCGCTCAGCGGCTGCAGCGCACGCCCGGCTCGACGAAGGACTATCTGTCGTGGCTCGAGGACGTGGATCTCGTCACGTCGCGGCAGAAGCGCTACAGCTTCACCGATCCGCTGCTGCGCGTGTGGGTCCGCCTGCACTGCCGTCCGTCGGCGCCGACCGAGGACGATCTCTCGCGGGAAGTGCATCGCTACGCGCTCCCGCGTCTGCCTCCGGCCGCGGAGCCGACGCCGACCCCGACGCCAGCCACCCCATCCGAACCCGCGTTCGCGATGGCGGGCGGACCATCATCGGGGATTATCGAAATCGACTGAACAGAAAACGGAAAGGAATGGAACGCGTTCCCTCGACGTGGCTCGGGGCGGCCCTGAGCCTGTCGAAGGGCCGGACACCACGTACGCGGAGCGCTGAACGCTGAGCGCTGAGCGTTGCGTCCTCAGTCCCGTGCCCTGAGCCCTTCGAGCGCCAGCCGCGCGGCTTCCTGCTCCGACTCCTTCTTGCTCGGCCCGGTGGCGTCCGCCAGAGGCTCGCCGTTGACCAGCACTTCGATCTGAAACTGCTTCCGGTGGTCGGGACCGACGGTGCCGACGAGGCGGTACTCCGGCAGCGGCAGGTCGCGCGCCTGCAGCAGCTCCTGCAGCGCGGACTTGTAGTCCTGCCCCGCCACGCCGTCGCGGCGCACGGCGTCGAGCAGCTCGCCGAACTCGCGCACGATGAACGCGCGCGCGTGCTCGATGCCGCCGTCGAGGTAAATCGCGGCGATGAGCGCTTCGTAGCCGTCGGCGAGGAGCGCCTGCTTCTGGCGCCCGCCGGTCTTTTCCTCCCCGCGCCCGAGCAGCAGATGCTCGCCGAGGCTCAGCCGCTCGGCACGCCTGGCCAGCGTCGCCGTCGACACCAGCGCCGCCTTCGTCTTCGACTTCTGCCCCTCGTCGAACGCCGGGAAGTCGCGGAACAGCACGTCGGCGATGACGAAGCCGAGCAGCGCGTCGCCGAGGAACTCCATCGACTCATTGTCGACCACGCCGCCGCTGACGTCCTCGTTGGCGCGCGAGGTGTGCGTCATCGCGTGCTCGAGCACCCCGCGATCACGGAACCGGTAGCCGATCGCCTGCTGCAGCGACTCGAACTCGTCCCGCAGCCGCACGACCTCCCCGCTGCGAAGCTCGGTGCGGTGGCTCTCGATGATGCGCCGCGCCTCCTCCGCCTCGTCGGAGTGCACCGCGATGCGCACGTCGGTGATCCCATCGACCGACAGCGGAAAGATCGAGTGCAGCACGTCGGAGGAGACGGCCGACATCACGCCGTGCGCCTCGAGGAGGCCGCGGACGATTGTCGCCTCGATGTCGGAATGGGTCCGGAAGATGACGACGAGATCTGTCACAACGTTAAACGCAGAAACCGCGGAATCCGCAGAAATCGGAACCCATCTTACTCGGCGAGCTCCGCGAGCTCTGCGTTGATCGTCGTGGGGACCGCGGCATCGTCCACCTTCAGCAGGATCATCGTCATGTCGTCGTGCTGGGGCGCGTCGCCGACGAATGCGGCGATCTCGCGGAGCACCCGTTCCCGCAGCTCCTCCGACGGCAGATCCGCGTGCCGCCCGGCGAGCTGCCCGAGCCGCGTCTCCCCGAACAGATCGTCCTCGGCGTTCATGGCCTCGCTGATCCCGTCGGTGAAGAACAGATAGAGGTCGCCGGGGTTCAGCTGGATTGTCTCTTCCTGCAGGAGTCGCTCGAACATTTCGCCCTGGTCGAGCTTCAGGCCGACCACCATGCCGTCGGGCGCGAGAATCTGCACGTCGCGCGGGCCACTCCCGCCGCCCGGCACGTAGATGAGCGGCGTGTGCCCGGCGCGCGCGTAGGTCATGGCCCGCGCGCGCATGTCGATGACGGCGTAGGTCATCGTGATGAAGCTGCGCGCGTCGAGGTGCGCCCTGATGATGCGGTTCGCCGCGACGAGCATCGCGCGCGGCGAGGCGTGAATCTCGCTGAGCGACAGCACCAGCCCTTTGAGCTCCGCCATGTACAGCGCGGCCGACGTGCCCTTGCCCGAGACGTCCGCGATGAGCACGCCGACGCGGTGATCGTCGAGCGGCAGGAAATCGTAGTAATCGCCGCCGACCTCGCGCGCCGGGACGCACAGCGCCGTCACCGACAGCCCCGCCATGAGCAGCGGGCCCTGCGGCAGCAGCGACATCTGGATCTCGTGGGCGATGCGCAGCTCCTCTTCGAGCCGCTTCTTCTCCGCCGCCTGCCGGAGCAGATCTTCGATGCTCGCGGTCATCGAGTTGAACGATCCCGCCAGCTCGCCGAGCTGGTCCTCGGTCTTGACGGCGATCTTGTGCGTGAAGTCGCCTTGCCGCACGCGCTCGGTGCCGGTGAACAGCTCGTGCACCGATCCGGTGAGCGATTTGGCGAGCGCGAGCCCGGCGATGAGCGCGACGGCCTCGATGATGAGAAACAGCGCGCCGATGACGAACAGCACGAGCAGCAATCCCTGGCCGAAGGTTCGGCCCACGCTGCCCTGCGCGGCCGAGATGCGGTCGTAGAGCTCGGCGACGCTGAGCGCGGTCGTCACCGTCAGCGGACCGGGCGTGCCCGTCGACCAGTCGCGATACTCCATCAGGCTGGGCAGGCTGCTGAGCGCGCCGGGCGTCAGCAGCGAGACGCCGGCGCCTTGGTCGCCGCCGGCGCGTCCGACGAGCGGCCGCGCGTCCTGGCTTTCGCGGATCGGGACCACGGCCACGCTCTTCAGCTCGACGCCCGTGTCTTTCCGCAGCTGTTGCCGGATTGCGTCGTTCACGAGCAGATCGACGATGACGGCGTAGGTGGGCCGCGGCGAATCGGGGAACGCGACGCCGCGCACGAGCAGATGCGTATCCGTCTGGGGCGCGTCGATCGCGCGCCGGTGCGAATACGCGAGCACCCCGGAGAACCCCGGGCACTCGATCCACGCCGGCACCGCGCGCGGCGGATCCACGTGCGCCCAGGGACCGGACGCCAGAAGTGTAAATTGTGAAGTCTGAATTCTGAAGTCTGAAGTCTGTGAGGTCGGAGGCGGGACGCCGCTCGCGGGCGAGCCGCAGACCCGGTTCACCGGCAGCACGACAATCGACATGTCGGGGTACTCGCCGCCGGCGCTGGCCTGCCGGTGCGCGATGATGCTCGCCACGTCGCGCCCGCCGGCGCGCTGAATCTCGAGCGCGGTGCTCTGCGCGAGGAAGCGCGCCTGATCGCTCAGCGCCCGCAACCGGCTCTGCACCAGATACGAGCTGAAGTTGTAGAACAGCAGGAACCCGCACAAGAGCGAGAACGCCACGAGCAGCAGTGCCGGCACGAACCCGATGAAGACGTAGGAGAGGATCAGCTTCCGCCGCACGCGCCAGAGCAGCCGGCGCTTCGCCAGCACGATCAGCCGGAAGAGGAAATAGGCGAGGCCGGCCGCCGCCGCCAGACCGGCGACCGTGCCCACGACGATGAAGAACGCCGGCACGTGGCCGACGGCCAGCCCGACGAGCCACACGGCGACCTTGATCGCCAGGCCAATGACAATCGCGCGGCCGGGCAGCGTGTGGAAGAGCGCGCCCGTGACGCCTTCGCGCGGATCGGCCGCGGCGGGCGGGAGCGCGCGTCTATTCATCGGCGGGAGTCATCGGGGCTCATCGTGGACTTCGCGTTATTAAAACATGTATCGTACCTGGATCGTGAAGCTCACATCACGCGCCCGTTTCAGCACCGTCTGCCTGCACGCCGGGCAGGAACCCGACCCCTCGACCGGCGCCATCATCACGCCGATCTACCAGACGTCCACCTACGTGCAGGAGGCGCTGGGCAAGCACAAGGGCTACGAGTACGCCCGCACGCAGAACCCGACGCGCATGGCGCTCGAGCGCAATCTCGCCGCCATCGAGGGGGGCAGAGCCGGGTTCGCGTTCGCGTCGGGCATGGCCGCCATCGGCGCGATCGCGACGATGCTGAAATCCGGCGACCACGTCGTCGTGTCGGACAACACCTATGGCGGGACGTTCCGGCTGTTCGACAAGGTGCTCACCCGCTACCAGCTCTCGTTCAGCTACGTGGACACGTCGACGCTGGACGAGGTGGAGCGCGCGATCACGCCGGCCACGCGGATGCTGTTCGTGGAGACGCCGACCAACCCGGTGATGCGGCTCACCGACCTGCGCGCGGCGGCCGACCTGGCGCACCGCCACGACATCCGGCTCGTCGTCGACAACACGTTCGCGAGCCCGTACATCCAGCGCCCGATCGAGCTCGGCGCCGACATCGTCACGCACAGCACGACGAAATACCTGAACGGCCACAGCGACAGCATCGGCGGCATCGTCATCGCCGTGCGCGACGACGACATCGAGTGGCTGAAGTTCGTGCAGAACGCCGAGGGGGCGATCCTGAGCCCGTTCGACTCGTGGCTCGTGCTGCGCGGCACCAAGACGCTTCCGCTGCGGATGCAGCAGCACAACGCGAACGGCCTCGCGCTGGCCGAGTTCCTGAGCGCGCACCCCAAAGTGCAGCACGTCCACTACCCCGGCCTGCCGTCCCATCCGCAGTACGAGCTCGCCAGGCGCCAGATGCGCGGGTTCGGCGGCATGCTCGCCTTCGAGCTGGGGTCGCTCGAGGCGGCCCGCCGCCTGCTGAACGCCGTGAAGCTCCTCGCGCTCGCCGAGAGCCTCGGCGGCGTGGAAAGCCTCATCTCGCATCCGGCCACGATGACCCATGCGTCGGTGCCCGCCGAGCGGCGCGCCGCCATCGGCATCACCGACGGCCTGGTGAGGATCTCGGCCGGCATCGAGGACCTCGACGATCTGAAGGACGACCTGGTTCAAGCGCTCGACGCCGTCTAGATGGGTATCGTCGACTTCGTTCTCCACTTCGACAAGCACCTGCTCGAGTTCGTCCGCGACTACGGCGCGTGGGTGTACGGCATCCTGTTCACGATCGTGTTCGCGGAAACCGGCTTCGTGGTCACGCCGTTCCTGCCAGGCGATTCGCTGCTGTTCGCGACCGGGGCGCTGTGCGCGACCGGCGCGCTCAGCCTCCCCGTCGCGGCGGGCCTGCTGGTGTTCGCCGCCTTCTCGGGCAACGCCGTGAACTACACGGTCGGCCGGTTCATCGGCCCTCGGGTGTTTGCGTCGGGCGACGGCACGGGCATCTCGCATCGCCTGCTCAATCGCGAGTACCTGCAGCGCGCGCACGCCTTCTTCGAGCAGTACGGCGGCAAGGCGGTGATCCTCGGCCGCTTCGTGCCGATCGTGCGCACCTTCGTCCCCTTCGTGGCGGGGGCGGCGCAGATGACGCCGCGCGCCTTCGTGTTCTACAACATCGTCGGCGCGGCCGCGTGGGTGTGCCTCTGCCTCGGCGCCGGGGTCCTGTTCGGCAACGTCCCGATCGTGAAGGACAACTTCTCGCTGGTGACGATCGGGATCGTGTTCGTCTCGATGCTGCCGATGATCGTCGAGCTCATCGCCCACCGGCGACGTCGCTGACCCAGCGCGCGTAGGCCTGACTGCCTTCCGCGTCGAGGATCAGGAATTCCGGCAGCTCGTAGGGATGCAGGGCGCGAAGCCGCGCCTCGAGGTCGGGCAGTCGCGCGCGTGTGGTCTTGATCACCACCTGGCGCTCGGCGTCGCGCTCGACCTGGCCTTTCCAGCGGTAGGTCGACACCATCGGCCCGTGGACGTTGACGCAGGCGGCCAGGCGCTCGCCGACGAGCGTGCGCGCGAGCTCCTCCGCGCGCTCGTCGTCGGGCATCGTGGTCAGAATCAGGACGAGGTCGGTCATTGGCTCTTGTACTTTCCCGCGAGTTGTTGTACCGTGTTCGCACGTGGCGAAGAAGGACGACACCAGACCGGCGCCCAGGCGCCGGACGCCGAAGCCCCCGACCCGCAACCGGCGGCTCGTTCACCTGCTGCTGCTGTTTGTCGCGTCGGTGATTGTCGTCGACGGCCTGGTCGGCGAGCGCGGGCTGCTCGCGATGCTGCGCGCCCGCCACGAAGGCGACCAGCTCTCGGCCACCATCGCGCGTCAGCGGGCCGAAAACGCGCGCCTGCGCGACCAGGCCCGCCGTCTGCGCGAGGATCCGACCGCCATCGAAGAAATCGCGCGTCGCGAGCTCGGGCTGATCAAACCAGGCGAGCGCGTCTTCATCGTCAGAGACGTTCCGCCCGCGAAACCCTGAACCGTCCCGCTCTCAACATCATCGCCGCCAGCAGCGTGACGCCGGCGCTCCCGACGCTCAGCAGCGCGCCGATCTTGGTCTCCTCCAGGACCGGCCCGGGCGGGAACGCCGCCGTCGCAAAGAAGAGCGCCACCGTGAATCCAATGCCCGCGGCGCAGCCGAGGACGAGGACGTCCGGCCAGCGAAGGTGTGCGGGCAGCCGCAATCCGGCCGCGACCGCGAGGGCCACCGCCAGCCCGATCCCGATCGGCTTGCCCGCAAGAAGGGCGACGAGCACCGCCCAGGTGCCGGTGCCGTACGCCTTGAGCGGCACGCCCGCGTTCACGAGGCCGAAGAAGAACAGCACGAGCTGCACGGGCAGCTTCCACCAGTGCTCGAACTGGCTCAGCGCATCCCGCGCACCCGCCGGCGCCTCGACGAAGAGTCCGGGATCGCGCGCCGCGTGCGGCAGGAACGGCATGATCGGCACGAGCGCGAGCGCCGGATGCAGGCCCCCCCAGAACAGTCCGCACCACGACAGCACGCCGCCCGCGATCACGTAAGGCCAGAAGATCCGCACGCGCTTCCGCCTGAGGGCGAACGCGGTGGCGAGCGCGGCCGCCATCAGCGTGGCGGCCGCCACGAGGTGCAGGTCGCCGACCGGATAGAACACCGCCAGCACCACCAGCCCCAGCGCATCGTCGGCAATCGCGAGCAGCAGCAGAAACGGAATCGCGGGATGACGTGTGAAGATCGCCCTGGCCACGAGATAGCTGAAGGCGATGTCGGTCGCGCAGGGTATCGCCCAGCCGCGCAGCAGGACGTCCTGGTGCGCGAGGCGGACATAGAGCACGTAGATCAGCGCGGGCACGGCCATCCCGCCGACGGCGGCGACGAAGGGCAGCGCCGCGCGCCGCCAGGTGTGCAGCGCTCCGCCTGGCGCGGTGGCCTCGACCACTTCCTTTGCGGCCAGCGCGAAGAAGAAGACCATGCCGATGTCGTTGACGGGAAACGTGAGCGCGTGCGCGAATTGCGCGTAGCTGACGGCGAACGTATTCGCCCAGACGAGCGCGATGACGGCGCCGATGGGCAACGACAGCGAATGATCGACGACGAAATCGAAGAGCGGGCCGCGACGCACGACCTTATTGGACCACAGGCAGTGTCACGAGGTGGGTATTATACGGACATGCGAATGCTGGTGGGCCGTTTGCACGACGCCGTAGCGCGACGCTTTCATCCCTCTCGAAGGGCAGCCGAGCGAACGCACTCGTCCTGCTTCCGGTATCATGCGGCCTCATGAACCCGGAAGAATTCCGCGCCGCGGGCCATCGACTCATCGACTGGATTGCAGACTATCGGGCGCGCGTCGAGACGCTGCCGGTACGGGCGCGCACCGAACCTGGCGAGATCAGGAAGCAGTTGCCGGCACAGCCGCCAGATGCACCTGAATCGTTCGACGCCATCGTGGCGGACCTCGACGCGATCATCGTGCCGGGCCTCTCGCACTGGCAGCATCCGCGCTTCTTCGGGTACTTCCCATGCAACGGATCGCTCGCGAGCGTGCTGGGCGACTACGTCAGCACGGGCCTCGGCGTGCTGGGCCTCGCCTGGCAATCGAGCCCGGCGCTCACCGAGCTCGAGGAAGTGGTCACGGGCTGGATGCGCGCCATGCTCGGGCTCTCCGAGGCCTGGAGCGGTGTGATCGAGGACACGGCGTCCACGAGCACGTTCATCGCGCTCGTCTGCGCGCGCGAACGCACCACCCTCTACGGCCTGAGCCGCGGCGGACTGCAGGCCGAAACGCAGCCGCTCATCGTCTACACCTCGGCGCACAGTCACAGCTCGGTGGACAAGGCCGCGCTGCTCGCGGGCTTCGGGCGGCAGAACATCCGCGTGGTGCCGCACGACGCGCAATTCGCGATGCGGCCCGACGCGCTCGCCGAGGCCATCGATGCGGACCGCCGTGCCGGCGCGACGCCGTGCGCCATCGTCGCCACGTCCGGGAGCACGACGTCGACGGCGTTCGATCCAATCGGCGCCATCAGTCGCATCGCCGCTCGGCACCACCTGTGGCTGCACGTGGACGCCGCGATGGCCGGCTCCGCGATGATCCTCCCCGAGTGCCGCTCGATGTGGGACGGCGTCGAAGGCGCCGACTCGCTCGTCGTGAACCCGCACAAATGGCTGGGCGCGGCGTTCGACTGCTCGCTCTACTACGTGCGCGATGCGGAGCATCTCATCCGCGTGATGTCCACGAACCCGAGCTACCTGCAGTCTGCCGCCGACGGGCGCGTGAAGAATTACCGGGACTGGGGCCTACCGCTTGGGCGGCGGTTCAGAGCACTCAAGCTATGGTTTCTGATTCGGGAGCAGGGCGTGTCCGGATTGCAGGCGCGGCTGCGGCGTGATCTCGACAACGCGCGATGGCTGGCCGACCAGGTGCGCGCGACCTCCGGGTGGCGCGTGCTCGCGCCCGTCCCACTGCAGACGGTCTGTGTCCGCTACGAACCCGCCGGCCTCGACGGCGAGGCGCTCGATCGGCATACGCTCGCGTGGGCCGAGCGGATGAACCGGTCGGGCGCGGCGTACCTCACGCCGGCGATTCTCGACGGCCGATGGATGGTGCGCGTGTCGATCGGGGCCGAACGGACCGAACGCAAGCACGTCGAGGCGCTGTGGACGGCGATGCGGGCGGAGGCGGGCGTTACGGCGTGACGAGCGTGAGCGCGACGGTCTGCGCGTCCGCCTCGCCGAACGTGATCTTCTGCCCGTACCGCCGGATCGATTCGAGATACTCGGGATCGTTCCACATCCCGTCCTCGACGTAATCCACCGCGACGGCCATGTACTCGCCCGGCGGCAGGCCGCGGATCTGATACTTCCCTTCCTGATCGGGCCGCGCGGATCGCACGAACCGGGAGTCCTCAGACCACTTCTCCGCGTCGCTGGCAAACACGATGACCGTGCCATCAAGGAGCGGCGCGCCTTTGTCGTCGGCCAGCTGACCACTGATACTGTTCGCCTGACTGCTGATCACGATCTGCACGCCGGAGAGCGTCTCGCCGCTCTTCAATTCGAGCGCCGTGTCGGTGACGTCGCGGCCGTCGTGGAGAATCGATTTCACCACCCACCCCTCCGGGAGGCTGGCGCGAAGACGCGCCGCGCCGACGATGCCCGTCACGGAGAACGTCCAGTCTTCCCGCACCCGTCCGCTGTCGGGGTTGCCGGGGCCAGGCCCGAGCGGCGAGAGCCCCGTCGTGACGGGACGAGGCGTGATCCGCACGCGATCACGCGGCACGGCCGGCGCCGCGCCGGTGTCGGTCGTGATCTGCCCGCTCAGCGACCACCCCGACGAGGTCTGCAGCATCACGTTGTCGAGATCCACGTCGTTGACGACGATGGGCGTCGAGGCGCCTTCCTGAACGCTCACGCCACCGATGTCGACCGTGGTGCGCACCATCAGTGTGTAGGGGCCCGGCGCCACGCTCTTGATCGTGAACGTGCCGTCCGGGGCGACCGCCGTCCCGCCGCCGCCCTGCATCACCATGGCGAATCCCGGACCGCGCCATTCCTGCGCGAGGTTCACCTGGCGGCCGGCGAGCGGCCGGCCCTGCGAATCGACAGCCAGACCGGACACGGTCACCGCGCGGCCGGGAACGAGACCGAAGTCGGTGTTGCTCACCTCCTGACCGATGCCAACGGCGACGCGCATGGCGTCGGTGAGGCTCGCCGTGCCCGGGAAGTACGTCGGGGCGTAGCCGATCACCTGGTCGACGCCGCCCGCGCTGACCGTCCACGTTTCACGCAGATCGGCCATCACGAAGTAGGTGCCCGGCGCCAGACCCAGAATCCGGTACTGCCCCGCATCGTCGGTCGTCGTGAGCGGTCCGTTGGCAATCGGCACGAGGCGGCGCCGGCCTTCGAAGTACACCGACCGCATGGCGAACACGCGCACGCCGGAGATCGGGTCTCCGGTTTCGTCGAACACGCGGCCCGTGATCAGGCTCATGCGCGGCAGCGAGAAGTCCACGTTCTCCACCGTCTGCTTGTCCAGCACCTGCAACTGCTTGCCCGCTTCGAACGGACGCCGCTGACCGTAGCGGAGCTGGAGGTAGCCGCTGCGATTGACCAGGATGTTGTAGCGCCCGGCGGGCAGGTCTTTGAGCTCGTACTTACCTTCGGCGTTGGTGCTCGTCGTGCGATTGTCGCCACCGAGCTCCGGCGCCTGCAGCGTGATCCGCGCGCGGCGCAGCGGCCGGCCCGTATCGGCGGCGAACACACGCCCGCGGACGACGGCTGTGCCGGTCTGCGCCGGCTGCCGGGCGTCGCGCGGCGGACCGCCCTGTCCCGAACCACCGGGCCCTTGACGCGTTTGCTCGATGTTGACGATCTGCGCGACAGCCACCGGCGGTGCGGCGGCCAGCAGGACGAGAGCGACGACGAGTCCGGCTGAAGCCGGACGCCACGGGGAATTCAGTTGCTTGAGGCTCATGCCGTTCCTCGAACGAGGTCAGTGGAGCTGTAAGTTAACACGCTAGACTGGTTTCGTGATGCCCGAATGACAGCCCCCGCCCTTCGCCTCAGCGTGCTCGATCAGTCCCCGATTTCCGAAGGCTCGACCGGCGCCGAGGCGCTCCGTCACAGCGTGGACCTTGCGCGATTGGCCGACGCGCGCGGGTACCATCGCTACTGGGTGGCCGAACATCACGGCACGCCGATGCTCGCGTCGGCGAGCCCCGAAGCGCTCATCGGCCCGATTGCCGCCGTCACGTCGCGCATGCGCGTCGGCAGCGGCGGCGTGATGCTGCCGCATTACAGCCCGCTCAAAGTCGCCGAGACGTTCAGCATGCTCAGCGCGCTGTTTCCGGGACGGATCGATCTCGGGGTCGGCCGCGCCGCCGGCACCGATCCCAGCACCACGTTCGCGCTGCAGCGCGATCGCCGGGAGGCGGTGCCCGACGACTTCCCCGATCAACTGGAGGAGCTGCTCGACTATCTGGGCAACACGATGCCCGCCGCCCATCCGTTCGCGCATCTCGCGGCGCTGCCCGGACGCCCGGAGCGGCCGGACCCGTGGCTGCTCGGCTCGTCGGCGCAAAGCGGCATCTGGGCGGCCGAGCTCGGACTGCCGTACGCGTTCGCCGACTTCATCAGCCCGACGGGCGTCGAGCACACCGCCCGCTATCGCTCGCTGTTCACGCCGTCACCGTGGCGTCAGACCCCTGAAGTGCTGGTGGCGGTCTGGGTGATCTGCGCCGAGACCGACGCGGAAGCCGAGCGGCTGGCGGCGAGCGGCATCATGACGTTCAAGCTGCTGCGCCGCGGGCAGCTCATCGCCGTGCCGCCCGTCGAGCGCGCGCTGGCGTTTCTCGAGGGCGAACGCCGTCAGCACCCTGCCAGCCTGCCTCTCGCCACCCCGGATCGCCGGCGCATTGTCGGCTCGCCCGCGCGCGTTCGCGTGGGCATCGAGGACGCCGCGCGCGAGTACGGCGCAAGCGAGGTGATGATCGTCACCATCACCTACGACCACGACGCGCGGCGCCGTTCGTACGAGCTGATTGCGGACGCATTCGGTCTGCCCGTGGCGTAGGATCGCGTGATGGGCGCCATCACTCCCGCCGAAGCAAGCCGCCTGATCAAGCCGTTCACTGTCACGGACGGCCGGACGTTCCGCCTCGGTCGGTTCGACCCGGGCGACACGGGCGGCATCGGATCGAAAACCCGATCGCGACAGACGGAAGGAGCTCGACGCCGCCCGCGCGACCCTCGAAGGCGACCGGAGCTGGACGCGGTTTCATAACCTCAACGGGTGGCCGCGGGCGGGCGCCCACCGGCGCGCAAGGCCCCTCAGCCGTGTTCTGTCTTCTTGGCCTGAGCACCGGTGGGCTGCTCGCGGAGGACCCGCACCGGTCATGAAGCCGCTTGGAGGCACCCTTGGCAGGCCTGAAGGCCTGCACTACTCCTGGCTGAAGGTCTGCACTACTCCTGGCTGAAGGCCTGCACTACTCCTGGCTATTCTTCGCGGCGGCCCGCGGCGGCCGCGCTAACCGGCGCGGCGGCCACGGTTCGGCGGCAGGACAAGTCGTTTGCGGTAGTCTGAGGCATGGCCAGTAGACACACGCTGAACGTGCGACCGAGGATGTGGGCCGGCTTTCGATCGGTGCTGTGCCCCGTCGATTTCTCGGAGCAGTCGCGCCTCGCCCTCCGATACGCGGAGGCCGTCGCCAGGCGCGGCGGCGCCGCGCTGACGATCGCCTATGCCAACGACCCGCTGCTCGTCGCGGCCGCAGCCGCGGCCCTCCACGATCGGGCCCTCGCCAGGCGGAGCGGGCGCGAGCTGCAGCAGTTGGTCGACGCGACGCTCTCTCCGCGCACGCGCGACGAGCTGCGCGTGAAGACGGTGGTCGCGATCGCCACACCGGCGGATCTGATCATGAAGACGGTCACACGCGCGCGCGCGGACCTGATCGTCATGGGCACGCACGGGCTCACCGGCGCGGACCGGCTGCTGCTGGGCTCGACGACGCTGAGCGTGCTGCAGCGCGCGCTCGTGCCCGTCCTCGCCGTTCCGCGGCCCGGCGACCCTCTGGCGCCGGACTGGTGGCAGCGCTGGCCCGGCGACCCGATCCTCGCGGCCGTCGAACTGGATGAGGATTCCCGGAGAGACGCCGACCTCGCCGCCGACATCGCGCAGTGGTTCGGCTCGGCGCTGCGGCTCGTGCACGTCGTCCCGGAGATGGCCGCGCCAGGCTGGCTCCGGGCGGATCTCAGCCCGCACGATCGCAGTCGGATGGCGAACGCCACTCGACAGCTCGACGCCGTGGCCGCGCGCGCCGGCAAGCGGGTGAAGACCGACACGCGCGTGTTAAGTGGCGCTGTCGCGGACGAGATCGCCGCGCTCGCGGCAACCGAGCGCACGGGCCTCGTGATCACGGCGCTGCGCGATCGGCGCGGCTGGTTCGGCGCCCGGCGGGGCTCGATCTCGTATCACGTCCTCTCGCACGCGATCACGCCGGTCCTCGCGTTGCCGCCCACCTGGCGCCGCCGCTGAGCCGGCAGTCGTGGTCCCCGCACTCGACACGCCCGCTCAGTCAGGTCTGTCCGGCCAGGACGCCGCCGAGCGTCTTGCACGCGATGGGCCCAACGAGCTGCCCTCCGCCCAGCCCCGCAGCCTCCTGGCCATCGCACTCGAGGTCGTCCGCGAGCCGATGTTTCTCCTCCTCATCGCCAGCGGCACCATCTACCTGCTCCTCGGAGATCCCGAGGAAGCGGTGGCGCTGCTCGCGGCGGTGTTCCTCGTGATCGGCATCACGCTCTATCAGGAACAGAAGACCGAGCGGGCGCTGGATGCGTTGCGGGATCTGTCGAGCCCGCGCGCGCTGGTCATCCGCGACGGCGTCCCCACGCGAATCGCCGGTCGTGACGTGGTCATCGGCGATCTCCTCGTGCTTCACGAGGGCGATCGCGTGCCGGCGGACGCCCGCGTCGAGTCGTGCACGAATCTGTTCGCGGACGAATCGCTCCTCACAGGCGAATCCGTCGCCGTCTCGAAGCGACCGGCCGCAGGCCACGCAACGTCGGAGCCGCCCGGTGGCGAGGATCGGCCCTTCGTGTACTCCGGCACGCTGATCGTGCGGGGCGACGGCCTCGCGCGCGTCTTGGCGACGGGACTCGGGACCGAGATCGGGAAAATCGGGAGAGCGCTGGCGCGCCTGGAGGTCGGGCGAACGGCGCTCCAGCAGGAGGTCAGCCGGATGGTGCGGCTGCTCGCCGCCGCGGGCCTCAGCGCCTGCGTCGTCGTGGGCGTGGTGTACGGCGTCACGCGACACCGGTGGCTCGACGGAGCGCTCGCCGGACTCACGCTCGCCATCTCGATGGTTCCCGAAGAGTTCCCGGTGGTGCTGACCATTTTTCTCGCGCTGGGCGCGTGGCGCATCTCGCGCAACCAGGTGCTCACCCGACGCATCCCGGCCGTCGAGACGCTCGGATCCGCGACGGTGTTGTGCGTCGACAAGACCGGGACGCTGACCCTCAATCGCATGTCGGTCGCGGCCATCGCCACCGGTGACGACGAGCGACCGATTACCAGCGCCGAACGCGCGCTTCCGCCCGCGTTCACGCGCGTCCTCTCCACGGCCATCCTCGCCAGCAGACCGGACGCGTTCGATCCCATGGAACGGGCGTTCAGCGATCTCGCCCGACAGATGGATCTCGAGAAGAGCCACCAGCCCTTCGCGCTCGTCCGCGAGTACCCGCTGTCCGACGCGTTGCTGGCGGTCACCCATGTCTGGCGGCACGCCGATGATCCGGAGGTCTTTGTTGTCGCGGCGAAGGGCGCGCCGGAGGCGATCGCGGACCTCTGCGAGCTGCCCGACGAGGGTCGCAGCCATCTGCTCCGACAAACCGACCGGATGGCCGGTGAGGGCCTCCGCGTGCTGGGCGTCGCCCGCGGCGAGTGGCGCGAGGCGCGGATGCCCGACTCGCCACGGGCATTCCGACTCGACCTCGTCGGCCTGGTGGGGCTCGCGGATCCCGTCAGGCCGGGCGTGCCGGCCGCCATTGAGGAGTGTCGTGCCGCGGGGATCCGGGTCGTGATGATCACGGGCGATTACCCATCGACGGCGATGCACATTGCGCGTCAGATCGGTCTCGCGCATGCGGACACCTGTCTGACCGGAGCGGACGTCGGAGGGATGGACGAGGACGAACTGCGACGCCGGGTGTCGGAGGTCGAGGTGTTCGCCCGGATCGTGCCCGAGCAGAAGCTCAGGCTCGTCACGGCCCTGAAGGCCAACCGCGAGGTCGTCGCCATGACCGGTGACGGCGTGAACGACGCGCCCGCGCTGAAGGCCGCGGACATCGGGATTGCGATGGGCGGCCGGGGAACGGACGTCGCGCGCGAGGCCGCCGGCCTCGTCCTCCTCGACGACGACTTCACGTCCATCGTGCGAGCGGTGCGGCTCGGGCGGCGCATCTACGACAACATCCAGAAAGCCACCGCCTACGTGCTCGCGATCCACGTGCCGATCGCCGGCATCTCCCTGGTTCCGGTCCTGCTCGGCTGGCCCCTCGTGCTCATGCCGCTGCACGTCATCTTCATGGAGCTGATCATCGACCCGGCCTCCTCGATTGCCTTCGAGATGGAGCCGGAGGAAGCCGACGTCATGCAACGCCCTCCGCGTCATCCGTCCGAGCGGCTGTTCACGCGGCGGATGGTCTTCCGAAGCGCCCTCCAGGGTCTCGGCGCGCTCGCGGCCACGCTCGCCGTCCTGGTGGCCGCGATGACGCTCGGGCTGACCGAGCCCGACGCGCGGACGCTGACGTTCTCGACGCTGATCGTCACGAATCTCGCGCTGATCTTCGCGAACCGCTCGCTGACGCGCTCGCTCCTGGGCGGCTGGCGTCTGCCGAACCCCGCGCTCCGCTGGCTCACCGCCGGCGCCCTCGTCCTCCTCGCCACGATCCTCTACGTCCCGGCCCTTCGAAATCTATTCCGCATGGCGCCACCGCACCCCATGGACGCGCTCGCGATTGTCGCCGCAGGCCTGGCGGCGCTCATCTGGATGGAGGCCGCCAAGATGGCGGCGTCACGCGCGTGACCACCACCCTGGTGTCGCCGCCATGATCGACACGGGACCGCTCCTGGGTATCGTCGTCGCGGCGCTGGGCGGCGCGGCCGTCGGCGTCGAACGGCAACGGTCGGGTCACGCCAGCGGCCGGCATGCCCGGTTCGGCGGCGTGCGCACGTTCACGCTGCTCGGCGGGCTGTCGGGTTTCGCCGGCTGGCTCGCCACGCGTCATCTGATCGGTTTCGCCGTTGTGCTCGCGGCTGGCGCCGTCGCGCTCGTCATCGCCGGCTATGTCGCGGCCAGCCGCCGAGGCGTCGACGCGACGACGGAGGCCGCGGCGCTGGTCGTGATTGCCGCGGGTCTCGCCGCGGGCCTCGGATGGCTGGCCCTCGCCAGCGGCGTCATCGCCGTCAGCACGCTCCTGCTCGTCGAAAAGTCGCGACTGCACGCGCTCGTCGCCCGCATCGACGACGAGGAGCTCCGTGCGGCCGCGCGTTTCGGGGTGATGGCGATTGTCATCCTGCCGCTGCTTCCCGAAGGTCCTTTCGGTCCGTTCGGGGGCATCAGGCCGCGCGCGCTCTGGCTGCTCGTGCTGTTCTTCACCGGCCTCAGCTTCTCGGGCTACCTGGCCCGCCGCCTGTTCGGCGCGGGACGCGGCTATCCGCTGGCCGGGCTCCTCGGCGGAGTGATTTCTTCCACGAACGTCACGTTCACGTTCGCGCGCCTGAGCCGGCACGAACCGAGACTCTCGCGGGCCCTCGCGGTCGGCACCATCGGCGCGTGCACCATGCTCTTTCCGCGCGTGCTCATCGCGCTGTGCGTGCTCGACCTGACGGTCGCACGAGCGCTGCTGCCGTATGTCGTCGCGCCCTTTGCCGCGGGCGTCCTCGCGCTGGTCCTGTGGTGGCGGGTGAGCGCCACTGTGGTGCCTGCCGCCGAAATGCCATCGAATCCGCTGCAGATCGGACCCGCGCTCCAAATGGCGGCGATGTTTCAGGTGGTGCTGCTGGCGGTTGACGGCGCGCGCCATTTCTTCGGCGAGGGTGGACTGCTGATTTCGGGTGCCGTGCTGGGTCTCACCGACGTCGACGCGCTCACGATCGCGATGAGCAAGATGCCCGCGGCTGGCGTGACACCAGTTATCGCCGCCGAGGCGATCGCCATGGGCGTCCTCGCGAATTGCCTGATGAAAGCGGGGATCGCCGTCGCGCTCGGCACCCCGCCGTTCCGCCGCCTCACCAGCGCGCTGCTGGCCGCGATGGCGCTGGCGATCGCCGTCGCCATCGGCGTCCTGCGCTAGAGCCGTTTTCACCACCACGTAGTGGCCGGCTTCAGCCGGCCTGCGGCGGTCCGCCTAAAGGCGGACACTACACGCTCGTGAAAACGGCTCTAATCGCCAGGGCCCTCTGTCTTATTTCTCCTGAATGGACTCGATGTACTGCACCACGTTGGCGATCCGGACTTTCACCAGCGTGTCGGAGGGATCCAGGCCGCGAAACACGGGCCCCCAGACCGGCATGTCCCTGGTGCCATGCGCGAGCGTGACGGTGTCGCCATCGTTGGTGACGAACTCCTCGACTCTGCCGCGTGGAAATGTCCCGGCATGTCGGCGGGTGATGCCCGTCAGATCGGGCGGAGCGGCTTTGAGGGCCGCGGCCACCGGCCCCTGTCCCTTGCCGTCGCGGCCGTGACACGTCGCGCAGTAGAACTGATAGAGGTCGGATCCCGCGAGCGACGGAATCACCAGCGGCGCCCTGGGCGGAGGGGTGGTCTGCGCGCGCGTCAGAAACGCCGAACAGAGCACAGTCACGAGGACGATCCCGGCGAAGAATGGGTGCGGCGTGGTCATGCTCACTGCCTGAATGTCAGCACTGGGCATGTCGCGGCTCTCACCACGTGATTGGTGGTCGAGCCGAACACGGTCAGCCCGACCACGCTCCGGCCGTGCACGCCCATGACGATGAGATCGGCCGTCTCCTCGGCGGCCAGCCGAAGAATCTCGACGTACGGCTTTCCGTGTCGAATCATCGGATTCGGAGCGCAGCGATGGCTCGTCGCGTCCGGCGCGAGCGCGTTGAGCCGGGCCATCGCGGTCGTTTCCAGGTAGCGCCGGTATTCGGTCAACGCCGCGGCCTGCTCGGACGGCAACTCGGTGAACGCCGGCGGCGGCGGCTCATCCCACGGCCACTCGAGCACGTGCAGGATGGTGAGCCCCGCTCCGGCTTCATCGGCGATCGAGCAGGCCAGCGGCAGCGCCGCCAGGGACGGATCCGAAAAATCCACGGCGCACAGCAGGCGCTTGAACGGCAGCGTCGACGTGCACCGCGCCCGCGGCGGCACGGTGAGGACGGCGCAGCTGGCCTTTCGAAGCACGCGCTCGGTCACGGATCCCAGGACCAGATGCTCGAAACCACTCGCGCCGTGGGTGCCCATGACGACGAGGTCCGCGGGCTCACGGCGCGCGCGGTCCAGAATCTCGGCCGCCGGCTGACCAATGGCAATCACCACATCGACGCCGATGCCTGCGGCCATGGCGCGAGTGAAACACGCGGTCGCCTGGTCGCGCAGCCGCTGCACTTCGGCGTCAGGCACGCGGTCTGTTGGCGCCGGCAGCCCCGGCACCGGCATGAACAGCGGGCTGCAGACGTGGAGCGCCGTGATCCGCGCCTTGTACCATCCGGCAAGAGCCACCGCCTGCTCGATGGCGTGTGCCGACGCATCCGAGAAGTCGATGGGGCACAGGATGCGTTTGATATCAGGCATGGCGTCTCCCGCGCGCGAGACTCAGGCCGAGGCGTGCGTCACCACGGGCCGAATCAGGTACCGCCCGAACCAGGTGCCGGCCAGTGCCGCGACGCGCTCGAGCATGCCGGCCTCCTCGAACAAATGCGTCGCGCCCGGCACGATGTCGAGCACGACTTGACCCGGCATCCGCGCCATCGCGTCACGATTCATCTGGATGACGGGCGTATCGAGGCCGCCGACGATGAGCAGCGTCGGCGCCGCGACCGCCGGCAGCGCCATGCCGGCCAGGTCCGGCCGGCCGCCGCGCGACACCACGGCGAGGATGTCTGCCGGGCGCGCCGCCGCGGCGACCAGCGCCGCGCCCGCACCCGTGCTCGCGCCGAACAGACCGATGGCCGTGGACGCGGTCTCGCGCCGGCCGCGCAGCCAGTCGACGACCGTCACCAGCCGGCGCGCCAGCCGCTCGATGTCGAACCGCAGGTGCGCGGTTCGGCTGTCGACCAGCTCTTCGTCGGCGGTGAGCAGGTCGAGCAGCAGCGTCGCGAAGCCGCGCTGCTCGAGCGCGCCGGCCACGAATTGATTCCGCGGGCTGTGACGGCCGCTCCCGCTGCCATGCGCAAACACGATCAGGCCGTGCGCCCTCTCGGGCCAGCCGATGTCGCCGTGCAACCACTGCTCGCCAATCGGGATCCGCACCGGCGTGGTCGTGCGTGCATCTGGGGGTCGATGTGTCGTGGTCATCGTCGTTACAGTCCTGACGGGTACGTTTCCACCACCTCGCCGGCGTCCCACACCGGCGTTCGCTCGAGCGGCTCGACCGGCCGCGTCTCGTCGAAATGCAGCACGAAATCGAATTGATCGGACAGTCGTGCATGGAAGTAGTGGCTCCGTCGCTCGCTCGCCGGCACGTACAGGACGCCGATCGCCCGCTCGAGCCGAGGCACAGCGAGCGCCGACGCGAGCTCGGGATCGGTGCGCAGCGGGAGCAGGAACCGCGGTATGCCCGCGTCGTGAAACACCTTCTCGTAGCTGCCGGCGAGCGCGGGGCGGACGTGCCGGCGGTGCGCCGGGCCGCCCCACTCGGTCGCCGCGGTCACCGAACCGGTGTAGGTCGTGAACCCCACGAGGACCGCGCGAGCGCCCCACTCCTCGCGCACGAGCTGCCCGACATTCAGCTCGCCTCCCTCGCCCATCTCGGTGGCGCGCGCGTCACCGAGGTGCGAGTTGTGGGCCCAGACGACCAGGCGGGCGCCTGGACGCGATTGGTCGAGGAAGGCGACGAGCTCGCGGAGCGTATCCGTCATGTGCCGATCGCGCAGGTTCCACGACTCGGCGCGCCCCGCGAACATGGCCCGGTAGTACTGCTCGGCGTTCTTGACGAGCCTGGCGTTCTGCTCGGCGAAAAAGAACTCGTCGCGCGCGACGCGGCCGTCGCGGCTCGCGTACTCGATGCGCCGGCGGTGGAGGTCGAGCAGCTGCGAGACGACCTCACGCTCGCACGTGGGATGGAGGCCGGCGGCGGCGGCATAGCCGTATTCCTGCATTTCCTCGCCGAACTGGTCGAAGCAGCCGTACCGCGTCCGCGCGCGGCGGGCGGCGTCCGGATCGACCTTCTCCAGGTACGCGAGCACGGCCTGCATGGACGCACGCAGGCTGTACAGGTCGAGCCCGTAAAAGCCGGCGCGCGCCTCGACCGCTTGCGCGGCATTGTGGGTGCGCAGCCACCCGACGAAATCGAGCACGTCGGCGTTGCGCCACATCCACGTCGGGAATCTCCCGAAGTCGCCGAGGGACTCGACGGCGTCTTCGTCGGTGCCGGCGCCCCGGACGTACCGGTTCACGCGGTACGCGTCGGGCCAGTCGGCCTCGACCGCCACGCCGGCAAATCCTTTCTCGACGATGAGACGCCGGGTGATGAACGCCCGCTCCCGGTAGAACTCGTGCGTGCCATGCGTGGCCTCGCCGAGCAGGACGACCCGCGCATCGCCGACCGCGTCGACGAGCGCGTCGTACTGTGCCGGGTCGCCCTTCAGCGGAATCGCCCGGCCGCGCACCACGTCGACGACGTCGGCTTTGCGGTGCGACGCCGGATTCACTGCGGGGTTCGGTGCCGACAGGGCCAGCAGACCTATGACTTCTTCGTCGGTTGTCTGTGAGAAGTCTTCGTACCACTGGCCGACCGCGTTGAACGGCACCGGAGTGACGAGGCAGACCAAGCGGTCCGCCAGCCGGCCAATCCGCTCGCACGTCTCCGCCGCGCCGACCGGCACCGCCACGACGATGGCAGCCGGCTTCATCCGCCGCAGCGCCATGATGGCGGCCTCCATCGTGGCTCCCGTCGCGAGGCCGTCGTCGATGAGGATCACCGTCCGGAGACGCACGTTGAGCGGCGGACGGTCGCCGCGGAACACCTGATCGCGCCGATCCAGCTCCAGCCGCTCACGCACGGCCACCTGCTGGACGAGCGCCGCCGGAATGCCCAGGTCCGTGATCAGATCGTGGCTCAACACCTCGACGCCGCCGGCCGCGATGGCGCCCATGGCGAGCTCGGCGTGGCCCGGCACGCCGAGCTTTCTGACGAGAAAGACATCGAGCGGCGCCTTGAGCCGGCGCGCGACCTCGTACGCCACCGGCACACCGCCGCGTGGCAGCGCAAGGATCGTCATGTCCGATCGATCGGCGTATTCGATCAGCCGCTCGGCCAGTTGTCGCCCGGCATCTTCGCGACTCTGGAAGCGCATGGTGAAGCCTCCTCGGCGACCGGCCGGCTAGACGGTGACGGCCTCAATCGTGCGAGGCGCGCAAATGGCTTTCAGGGTGTCCACGACATCGTCGCTCGTCGGCGATCCTCGGCGGCGCGGCGCGCGCACCACGTCGTCGATGGACAGCACGCCTTGCAGATGCCCCGTCCTGTCCAGCACCGGCAGGCGGCGCACGTGATGTTTCGCCATCGTGACGAGCGCCGTCTTCACGTTCTCGTCAGGAAGGCAGGCAAACACCGGGGCAGACATCACCTGACGCACGCCGATGTGCTCCGCGGTGCGGTGCGTGGTGACCGCGGCTCTGCAGATGTCTCGGTCCGTCAGGACGCCAGTCACCGTGCCGCGGCTGTCGACGACCGGCACGAACCCGCAATTACGCTCCAGCATGATCCTGGCGGCGGTCGCGACGTCGCTGTCGGGCGTGCACGTCGCGACCTCCTTCGTCATGATTTCTTTGGTGATCATGGCCTGTTCCTCCGCGCGCTTCTCGTTCCGAACCATCCGAACACCATCCCGAGCAGAATTCCCGCGCCCAATGCGGCGGCCACCGTCGTGAACGGCGCCCGTTTGATGCGGTAGGTCGCGGCATCGCGGAGATCCTCGATGTCGTGGATCCGGCGTGTCACGGTCCGTCTCGCGGCATGCAGGCCGTCTTCGACGGTGTCTGCCGCCAGCGTCTTCAGCAGGCGCGCCTCGTGCGCGACATGAGCGACCTGGCGCACGGTGTCGATCGCGCGGTCGCCGGCGCTCGGGGAGGTCGTGGTCGGTGTCTCGAGAGTTGCGGTGCTCATATGGTACTCCGTCTGTTGGTCAGGCCATTTCGGCCTGTTGTGACGTTTCGGCTTTCGGCTCGGGGACGTCGGTGAGCGTGGCGTCCGTCAGGAGCAGCACGCTGGCGACGGAGACGGCATTCTCGAGCGCGATCCGCACGACCTTCGTCGGATCGATGATGCCCGCCTCGACCAGATCGACGTAGCGTCCGCAGCTGGCATCGAACCCGTACGCGCCGGAGCCATTCCGCATGCGATCGACGACGACCCCGCCGTCCACGTCGGAGTTTTCAGCAATCTGCCGCGTCGGCGCCTCGAGTGCGCGCTTGAGAATCAGCGCGCCGGTCCGCTCGTCGCCCGCGAGCGCGGACGCCTCCCGATCGACCGCGTCGATCGCGCGCAGCAGCGCGAGCCCGGCGCCGGGCACGATGCCCTCCTCCATCGCGGCCCTGGTGGAGCTGATGGCATCCTCGAACGCTTCGCGGCGGTTCTTCATCTCCGCCTCCGACGGCGCGCCGACGCGGATGACCGCGACCCCGCCGGTGAGCTTCGCCAGCCGCTCCTCGAGCTTCTCGCGGTCGTAATCGGATGTGGCCGCCTTGATCTGGGCGCGTATTTCGTTCGCCCGTCCCGCAATTGCGTCCTTCGATCCACCCCCGCCCACAATCGTCGTCGACTCTTTGTCGACGACGACGCGCTTGGCTTGACCGAGATCGGACAGCGTGACGTTGGCCAGCTTGACGCCGAGCTCTTCCGCGATGAGGCGTCCGCCCGTCAGGACGGCCAGGTCTTCGAGCATCGCGCGCCGCCGATCGCCAAATCCCGGCGCCTTGATGGCCACGCAGGGCAGCACGCCGCGCACCCGGTTCACGACGAGCGTCGCCAGCGCGTCACCCTCGATGTCGTCGGCGACGACGAACAGGCCCTTGCCGCTTTTCGCAATCTGCTCGAGCACGGGGAGCAGGTCGGTCATCGTGCTGATCTTCTTCTCGTAGATGAGGATCAGCGGCTCCTCGACGACGGCCTTCATCTTCTCCGTGTCCGTGATGAAGTAGGGGGACAGGTACCCGCGATCGAGGCGCATGCCCTCCACCACCTCGACCAGGGTCTCGGTGCCCTTCGCCTCTTCGACGGAGGTGGTCCCTTCCGCGCCGACCCGTTCGAGAGCATCCGCGACCGTCTCACCGATGGTGGCGTCGTTGTGGGCGGAGATGGTGGCGACCTGCGCGCGCTGCTTGTGGTCCGCAACGGGCCGCGACAGCTCTTTCAGCCGAGCCACGACCGCGCCGAGCGCGCGATCCAGACCCCGCTTCAGGTCGATCGCGCTGGCGCCGGCCGCGATGTTCCTCACGCCTTCCGCGAAGATCGCGGCGGCGAGCAGCGTCGACGTCGTGGTCCCGTCACCGACGAGCTCGCCGGTGCGTTCCGCGGCCTGCCGGATGACCTGCGCACCGAGGTTCTCCTCGTGATCCTCCAGCTCGAACTCTTTCGCGATTGTCACGCCGTCGTTGCAGACGATCGGCCGGCCCCATTTCTTCTCGATGAGCACGCACTTCGACTTCGGGCCCAGCGTGACACGGAGGGCGTCGGCCAGCGCCAGCGCACCGTGCAGGATCTTCTCGCGGGCAGCGGATTGCACGAGCAGGTGTTTGTGGGGCACGGCAGGACCTCGCAGGTCGGGCGCTGAGGATGCCGGGTTCCCGGCAAGGCGGGGCGCCAACTCCATTCCGATGCAATTGCCCTGCTAAGCGCCTCGGAGCCGGGCGGTCCATCGCAGCGGTATCACCTTTGCGTCGCGATGGATTTGACCTGGGAGCCCGTGGTGAAACTAGGTGGTGTCCGGCTTCAGCCGGACCAAGCGTCGATTCGCGCCGGGCTTTAGGTCCGCCTGAAGGCGGACACCACTTGAGGAGGGTTTCACCACAGCCTGCTAGAGCGACTCAGGCAGGAGGGGGACATGCACACTGTTCAGATTGCTCGCGAGGCGTGGTCTCAGACGCTCAACGACTTCAGCGCGATGCATGAGGGATGGCTCGTCTCGGTGGACGTCCTGTCGGCAGAGATGGGGGCGCAACCCGAAGTACACGACCTGCCGCTGGTCGGCGTGGTGGCCGAGCCGGACCGCGACGGCGGGACCATCACGATTTCCGCGGCGCACCCGGCCACCGGCCAGATCACGCACACGATTCACTCGCCGACCCGCCTGTGGATCGAGCGGACCGACGAGGGCGCCGATGCCGCGGCGCAGATCGACTCGGCTGACGGAGCCAAGACGATCGTGCGGTTCAGGACGCCCGCCTTGCCGGAAACCGTGGACGGCGTGGCGAAACGGTGAACGGAAATCGGCGGAAACGCGGTTGCACGGGGGCACGAACGCCGACAATCCGTCATTCCTCTGACCGCCTCGGCGCAGATGCGGGCGACACGCGCCTGCCTCGGTGCCCCCGGGCTGGCACCCCACTTGCGATTGATCGAGACAAGGCTCGTTTGCCGCGAGCTGACGATTGAGGGTATTGCCATGTATGGTCCGTTCCGCTCCATCGGCCTGACAGTCATTTCCCTGCTGTGTGCTGTGGCGGCTGGCGCGCAGACGACTCCGACCGCGACGACGACGCCGACCCAACCGGCCACCTCCCAGTCCTCCGACGCCTCCACCCGCCCCGCGACGACGACCTTCTTCGGCGACACGGGGTTGTGGTATGTGCCGACCGCCGAGGTGCTCGGTAAGGGCAAAGGGTCAGCGAGCGTGTACCGCCGGGGCACCAACTGGGTGCAGGGGTACACCAACGTCGCCGACTTCGCGGGCACGTTCGCGGTCGGCATCGGCGACCGCGCCGAAGTCTTCG